>Ga0256404_1000991_pt1 | contig 71975 bp, 64 predicted proteins | sample RumenRJG_01DNA_FD_185990 | JGI IMG/M metagenome (GOLD analysis project Ga0256404, IMG submission 185990) | Bovine rumen microbial communities from Lethbridge, Alberta, Canada - RJG_01 | ecosystem: Host-associated > Mammals > Digestive system > Stomach > Rumen | place: Canada: Alberta | collected... | reverse complement strand
ATGTCATTGTCGGAACGGATATAGGCGAACGGGTTATATCCATCCGATGCATCAAGGTCGACCAGATTGAACTGCACGACTCTCGTACCCTGCATCTCCATCCAGTTGGCCATATTCCGCAGAAGCTCCCCCTTGGGATCTGTGACCACCGTGGAGGTGCGGCACTTTGAGCAGAGGTTCGGTTCAACCAGCCGGAAACTTTTCCCTGCACCGGAACCGCCGATAATGATGATGTTGTTATTAAGCCCCGTAAGATGCGTGTCCATACTGAGCCTCAGGTTCTGCGAAAGTATCTTGTTCTTCGAATCATCCGGATCCGCAAGCCTGCTGTTCACTTCTTCCGGTGACCCCCATTTGGCCGTTCCGTACTCTTCCCCCGGCCTGAGATTCCTTGCATCACCGACGATCTTCAGAAATGTTACAAGCCATATGAGCAGGCAGATCAGGATGCTTTTCCCGGTCAGCTGCGTGATACGGAACGGAAGCGGATGAAGTAGTACTTCACTCAGCTGCGCCGACAGATTATCCAGATTGATCGTCTGTCCATCCATGAGTCCGATACAGTAGCCGATATAGATTACAAAAGGCAGGAGACACAGCAGGAAGGAACGGTTTGTATTGTTCTTCGATGTCTGCACGCTGTCTCACCGCCTTTTCATAACGACCTGCCGTGCGGAATACCGCGAACAGGTGCATCCAGGGACTTTGCGTCCGGTATCCCGTTCAAGGTGACACCTTCCGGAACTGCTTTTCTGACCTTCGGAGTCACAGAGCCTTTTGAAAAGTCTCTGGAATATTCCGGATTCTGAACCTTTCTACTTCTGTCATCCGGCTCCAGCGCCGCTGTTCTGACAGCCTCAAGAACTTCATTTCCGGACATGACATGAAATGATGCATTTCTCCTGTCCACGACCGTATAGGACTTATCTCTGAAGAGAGCTGCTCCTGCAATAGCAGCCCCCACAGAAACAGCCATTCCTGGTCCTCTTCGTTTTGGCAGAACAACATCCTCGATCGGCACAAAGACCGAATGTGCCTGGTCAAGGGAATACTCCACAAAGTTTTGCTCAACATCGACAGGGATTCCCGGTATCCACTGATAAGAGGACCTAAGCCCCTGGACATCAAGATCCCGCATCCTCGTTCTCACATCGCTGAATGCTTCCTGAACGGAACTCACCTGCATATCAGGAGATCCGTAATGCCATTCTGTTCCGCCACGAAGATCTGCACTGCGTGTCCGGTCTTCTCTCCTGTTCTGTGTCTGGCGGTATTCCACCGAATCATCTGTCGAGCGAAATGTCCACTTTCTTCCGGGTCCCCAGGTCTGCTGCGGTTCACTGAATCCATAAGCCGGCTGGGCTTCCGGTTTCCATTGCGGCTGCTCCTGATCCTTCGGGGCACGAACGATATCCTCCATCTCCTTCGTCATCGTGCCGTCTTTTGTTAGCCCGGTCGACAGATAATCCTTCTCGCTCAGCATTCCAAGACTGATTTGCCGGTATCTTCCATTCGAGTGGTCGATCAGGAGAGCCCTGACCTTCGGTGCATCAGATGAAGCGAGGGCATACTGGGTCCGTCCATCTCCCCCGCAGAGGTCCGGCATCTTCGCAAACAGAATTCCATGCTGCTTCATCTCCCGCTCGATCTTCCTGAGGTCCCGCCTTTTTTCGGAACCGGCATTGAGAAACATCAGGTCATCCCCCTTGATCTGCCGCAGCCTTCCAAGTCCTGCTTTTCCTTCCCACTTTGAGAGATAGACGGTATTCATCAGCTTGATGGTCTGTATTGCCGCGCTGAGTGTGATTCTGCCAAGCAGATAAATGCCTTTTCCCGCTACGACGATGATCTGGACAGCGTCACCGACTTCACTCATGCAATTCCCTCCTTTCCCTCAGTCTGATCCGATGCCATTTTCACAGTACCGGCACTTTCTCCCACGGAGGAAGCTGGTCCGGAGACACACCCCTGTCCGGTCCGTTCTGTGCTGGCTGACCGATCCCCTGCTCTTTCTCCAGCTTTTTGTTCTGGTAAGCCTGAAGAATCTGGTTTTCCATCTGTTTTTTGGCATTGACGGATGCCGGACCCGCCAGATTCTGATAAAAGTCTCCGTTCTTCTCATACGGATATGCGACACGCAATGCCCCGTCCCGCTCAAAGATCCGGATACCATCGATCTTCACGAGACCGCCGTAATTGATGGTGGCATATCCTCTGGTCTCATCCTTCTCATAGAGACGGACATCGACTGTCATGTCGAGCGGAGACTTGTCTCTCTTCATCGCCTCCATCACATTTGCCTTCACGACCTCCGTGATCCTGCTGCGCAGGTCCTTGTCTTTGATGATGACAAGCGGTTCCCATTTGCCTGCTTTCTGTTTTTCCGGAAATGAAACAAACGAGTATGTCATTCCATCCTTCTGTGCCTGTACCAGCTTCACATTGTGGATAACGACCCGTTCATCCAGATAAACGTCACCGACCGCCAGAAGCTTGTCGCTGAAAAGGCACTTCATATCTGCTCTGATCTCCATCAATCCTGTTCCCCCTCCGGAGCGTTTTTCTGTCCCGCCCCTCTGCGGATGATCTCCGCCACCTGTTCCTGGGTAAAGTCATAAAAATAGAGCTTCCCATACAGTCTGGAAAGCTCCTTATCCAGGATTGGCCCCATCCGCCTAAGCCACGCAGCCCGGTCCCGTTCCTGATGTTCCCGGATCTGCTTCAGACGCCTGCTGCGCCTGTCCGCGATCTCCTGACTCCGCTGCTTGGACCTGCGGAACTCTTCATCAAGACGTTTCAGATCCTCATCCATTTTCGCCCTGGGATCTTTATTCTTACTGCTGCTCACGTTCTTCTTCCTCCTGAAGGGCAATCTTCAGTGTGGTCCTGACGATTGCCCTGAAATGCATTCATCCGTTCAGGATAAAATCTATTCTTCTTGCTACTGTCAGCTTCTCCATGTAGGCAAAAAGCCTTCTGACAACACCATGATCTTTTGCTCCCTGTTCTGTAATGACCTCCATGATCGTCACCCCCTATCAGAGAACCGCATCCGGTGCCAAATTCTGCGATCTTTCGACTTCCTTCACAATATTCAGCTGAGGCATAGCAGGACAGATCAGCCTCTTCAGATCCGCATCATAAACATGTGCAAAATCGGAAAGCTGCTCTTCGGGTGAGACCTGTGTCGCATTGATCTCGTTGACCATGGTATCCAGACTCTCCACATTGCCGCAGGCGTTCTTCGAAATGATCATGCACTCATGGATAGACGAAGGCAGGACCACAAAACCTTCCGGCATCTTTTTCTGGATTGCTTCAAGAACACCAGGAAGAAAGACCACGCCCGATCCGCGGGCAAGACTATGATTGGTCAGGACATACAGAGGCAGATCCATTTCCCTGTCAACTTCCTCATCATCAAAATCCTGATTGTCATCCTCGTCTTCGGTCCGCTCATCCGCCTTACCTGCCCGCTCCTCTTCCGGATCAGATTCCCACCAGTTCTTTTCTGCCTGAGTATCTTCCCTGACACCGAACGCGGCCGGCTGCGGAGCAGAGAAGCTGTCTCGGAGCAGATTCTTCCTGTCCAGATTCATCATCTGACGGTCCTTATCAAGGCCAAATGCCTCAGCGTTTGCATACTGCATGATGTCGGAGATCTTATTCAGTCTCGGTGGATTGTCCCTGAGCGTATTCTCAACTGCCCTTTCATGAAGCTCCTGCTGACTGATTCCGTAAGCGTTGAGCATTCCATTGCTGATCAGAACACTTCCCATCTCGCCTGACGGATCCAGTGGATTCAGTCGATAAACACAGGAAAAGTCTCCCATATCCTCATGAGGAATACCCTGAAGCAGGGATTCATTCCTCATTCGGCCGACCGCACTGATATAGATTTTGTCCTTGGCCAGGTTCCAGTTTTCGAGCGACTCAGGATGGAGTCCTTCATAGGAAGGAGAAAGCATCTCCCGGATGCCATCTGCACCCGCACGCGCAATCTCATCCAGTACGGCTCCCATTGTCTTCTTCCCGTTCTGCATCATCGCATAATAGTCATTCAGATAGATAACCGGAGCCATCGCCGACTGAGGAATCCGGAAGGTAACACCCGTCCTCATGCCGATGTTCACTTTCTCAGGCTTCACCAGCTCTGTCTTCGCGTTCTGATACTGCTGCGGAAGATACTGTATAACATCCTTTGCCACAGCATCACAGAAATCTTCAAAACTCATCATTGTCATTTCCTCCGTGAAAATAAAATACTTTACAGCGTCTGCTCCGGCGTGCTTTCTGCAGCACGCTCCAGCTCGTTCCAGTTCATTCCGTCCACGTTCATGTATCCCTCCTGCCGAAGGCTTACGAGTGTATGCTCCTCCGGACCGATGATCAAAGAGTCCATTACTTCTATCCCGAGTAGCTTCCCCGCACTGGCCAGCCGGTTCGTCACATCGATGTCCTGCTGTGAAGGAGAAAGCGATCCCGACGGATGATTGTGAATGATGAGGCAGCGGCTTGCGTTGCTTAAAAGGCTGGACTTAAACACTTCCCTTGGATGAACACAGGCATAATTCAGGGTTCCTACACTGCAGATATCCAGATTGATGACCCTCATGTCCGCAGCCAGGTTCAGCACCATGAATACCTCCCGGTCCAGATCCTTGAACTGGCATGTAATGAAATCAACCGCTTCCTCTGCCGAAGTGACGGGGCTGTCACTCATCAGGCGAAGTCCCGGTACGACCTTCACACGAACGATATTGAGGCCATTCTTCTCCTGATCTTCCATTGCACTCTCAATCCAGATCATTGAAATGCACCTCCACCATCGTTCCGTCCGGAAGGTCCCGGAGCGACTCCATCAGCTGCTGCGGTGTCATCTCCGGATAAGTGTAAATGTCTCTCCGGATATTTGAACCACTCTCCTCCGGCTGCGCCCGGATACGTTTCCTCCTGACACGAACAGATAAATTTCCCTGTCTTTCAGACAGTACCATCGGGCTCACCTCTTTTTGATGTATGCAAGCATTGTCTTCATGTTTTCCACCGGAATCTCCGGTCTGCAGAACTCCTGAAGCTTTTTCGGAACCAGCCCTTCCCTGGCAGCTTCCCGAATCACCGCGATTTGTTCGCTTGAGAAACGCGAGTCACTGCACGCATCCATTACGATCCGGTCACGTTTCTTCTGCATCTTGCGCATTCGGTGGGTCTCCCGCCAGCCAGCGTGTGTGGAAGCTGTTGTTTTACAAGTGTCTCTTACTGATGTATCGTCTGCTGCCTTAACTGCTGCTCTGTCCATCTCACTGTCCGGCGTTTTGTCTGCCTCTTTGCCTCCTGTATTTCCGCAGCTGCTCTCAGCAGTCCGATCCTCTGTCGAGTCTGATGCCTTCACAGAAGCCGGACTGCCTTCGGAAAGTGCTGCCTTTGCCTGGTCATATTCCTTCCGAAGATCCTCCAATGATTTTTCTGATGCCGAAAGTTTCTCTGCAAGACTGCTTTTCTGCATCTCCAGCGAATTGATCCGGGCATTCAGCTTCAGAATTTTTCTGCCTGCAGCCTCAAGTTGGCTTTTCAGCTGGCTGTTCTCATCAGAATATTCATCTGCCTTCTCTGACATCTTCACATAGTCCTGCTGCAGCCTGCTCTTCTCTTTCTGAGCCGATTCGTTCTGGACACGTGACATTTCCTTCCGGTAAGACTCCATCCGGTCCATCACTGAATTACTGAACTCCCGCTGAGACTGCATCAGCCGTTCCTGCGTTTCGGCCTGCGATTTTACGATCTCTCCAAGGATCTGCACGCCTTGTGCAATGAAAGCGAAATCCTGATGACCTGAAGGACGAGAATAATCGTGGAAATCACCTCGCTGAAGGGATTCCGCTGTGTCAGCCTCATGGATATCATTTGATCTGGTTCCTTCGGATTCCTTCTTTGTTTCTTCACCACCCCTGTTCTCATTTCCATCAGGTCTCGTACTGCTATCTGCAGGTCCATTCTCCAAGGAAATCTTCCTCGGACGTCCGCGGCCGCGCTTTGGCGGCATCGCTTCATCAAATTTCTTCATCGTCTGATCGTCGATCTCTGTCTGGTCGGAAGCATCCGGTGAAGGTTCCTGACCTTCCTCCCCGACTGTCGCCACCCTGTTAGGCTCAACTCTTGCTTCGCTCATACTGTTCCTCCCTGCGGCCCTTCAGCGGAACCGCCTGCGTCTGTTTCTTCTCCATCCATTCTCTCCTCCTGCGCTCAGTTAACGCCCTGCGTTTCTGCATCTCATCCAGCTGAACATCGGAATATCCCTGCGTGGCCTCTTCCCGAAATTCCTGACCGATTCCGTCAAGAAGCCGTTCCCTGCGCCGGATATCACGAAGCTGTCTGAGGCACCTGTCCTTCTGCCAGACCAGCTGTGCCCTGTAGGCGGTTGCCTGGTCGACCGGACCAATCTGTTCGATCTCCTCCTTTACCTGCTGAAGTTCTTCCTTAGCAGCTCCATCCGGATCCGGAAGACTCTCCAGTTCATCCATCCGCATTACAAGCCTGCAGACCCTGTTCTTGTAGAGTTTTGTCCTCACGGAAGAAAGCTCCGACTGGACGGCTTTCCGCTCATTTCCAAGATCGGCCCTTTTCTTCGCAAGGTCCTCCGGACTGCGGATATCCTCCTTGATGAGATACTGAAGATTCTGAGACAATTCCTCCAGTCTCATCACAGCGCCTCTGCTCCCGCGGACTGCCCGGAAATCAGGCCGGCGGATCAGGCAGGTATTCCTCCATCTCTGGAAGAACTGTCGTTGGAAGGCATTCATGCGCCATTTGCCGAAAGTCCTCACTCGTACAAAAAGGAGGCGGCTGACCGTCTCCTTCTCTCCGTAGATTCTGAAATCTTTCTCATCAAATGGATGCGTTCGCACATATTCGATGCGCTGCTGAATCTCTTCCTTGCCATAACCCCGGCCAAGCCGCAGCGTACGTATCGCACGCTCCCGCTCCTTCGGTTTCAGAGAAAGATATTTTCCATCCCGAACGGTGTAATCCAGGGACTGCAGATATTTCAGGAATTCACTGTATGTCGGACTGTGTAGGATTGCCTCATCAATGTCATCCCGCATCAGGTCAAACCAGTTGCGTGGATAAGGATCTTTTTCATTCCGGCTCCTGCCGCTTCCGTGAAAGCGATACCACTCATCCGCGTGAAACTCGCCCTGATCCGCTCCGGACGCTCTAGCCCGTGACCTATCCTTCTGATGCTGTCGTCGTTCTTCCGCCTCCCGCTCTTTCCGCAGTTTCCACTCGCCGTAGTCAACACCTGTCCTTGCTTGGCCGAATTCCAGCTCCGGCAGTCCGTGCCTTCTGCACACCCGGTCGGCGATTGGCTGGATCCGCTTCTCCCAGTCTCCCTTGGGGGAATGAAACATCGCACCGTCCTGTGCGGAGACGGAGTCGAAAACGATATGAACGTGCATATGAGACCTGTCGTTGTGAACGGCATAGGTGTAGTAATGTCTCCCGCCAAGCAGTTCTTCCGTGAACTCTTCCGCAACCGCTGCAGCCGTCTTTGCGTCGACATGACAGTCCGGCGGAAATGAGATGATGTAATGGAACCCCTGGCTTCCTCCGGTCTTGCTCCAGTATTCCTTGTTCCGCTTCATCACCTGATAGGAAGCATCCGGGCCCGCGCCAGCATTGCCTCCGACGATTGCTGCTTTCTCCGGATTGCAGATATACCGAAGTGAATCCCGGAGTCCCAATCCCGAATCTCCATGCGGTCTCTCCTTAATCCGGATCAGCTTCGTGATCGCCATCGTAATCACCTTCCATCAGTTTCCGGTAGACCCGGTCACAGACATCCCTCAGGCAGCTGAGAAGCGATACCACAACTTTGAAGGTTTCTTCACTCACATCTCCGGAAGCCCTGGCCGCATGAACCAACGAATTCACATTTCCTGACATCTCCCCCAGATCATGGTCCATCCCGTGGAGAAGGTCCTTCAGCTCCTGCGGGAGCCTCGCCTTCTCCGGAGCAGTAACCCGGATTCTGATGAAATCTGCCCGACTGAGGTGTGCTGCCTCCGCAGCCTTCTTCAGCGTTTCTGCCTCACTTGCGCTCATCCGGACCGTGATCCTGAGAGGACGCTCCGGCGGTCGGCTGCGCGATTTATTTTTTCCATTTTTCTCCGTATTCCCCATGAAAAAATCCTCTCCGAATTTTCCCGGTATTATCCCGATTTTCCACACACAAAAAGGGAGGTATAGCAAGATACGCCTTCGGCAGACTTCAGAAAATCAGGGGAAGCATCCCCTGGCCCCTCAGGAAAAATAAAAAATTCCGGGAAATTCCATGGCCTGTCATTGTGCTGACCTCCCAATCTGCAAATCTGTACTTTTCCTGCTCTGGCCGTTTCGCAAAGCTGCCTTCCCGAAAATGAGCTTCCGGCAGTTTCCTGCGGAGCCGGTTTTCAGTCTGCAGCCTGGCGATTTCTGACTTTCCGCTAATATCTGTGAAGCTTCCTCTTCATGTTCACCTTCCTCCAAATGCGAAACCTGGCCTTTATTTCACATGCCCGCTGTCAGATGCTCCAGATCAAAGAAGCTCAAGAACCTCATCGATGCTCATATTCTCCAGCTTCATTCGTTTACACGAAAGCAGCTCGCCCAAGCTCTCCGGCGAGGCAAGAAAAAAGACCCTGTCGCTGCTATCAGCGAGGATCCTGCATTTTCTGAGCTGCTTCCGAACTTTCCGCGGAGGCTTTACTCTCCTGTATTCGGTTTTCTTTAGCTTCCTGCGGATCAGCCGCGGGAACTTCTCTTTCGTGAATATGGACTTTTCCATCTTCACAGCAAAGAAGCGCTCGTTTGCCACCACATCAAACTTCTGAGCTATCAACAAGACTGCCTTCAGCATCTTCAGATCTTCTACCGGATCATCCGACAGCTTGGCACCGATCTGTCCGCAAACATACACAGCATCATCATTCATGCCTCCACCTGCTTTTCATCAGGAGAAGGAATAGCTCCCGGACTTTTTGCTGTAGGTTCCGTTCAAGGTCGTCCCATCAGACAAACGGATCTGGATCATCGCTCTCCGCTCAACGGAGTCGATCGTATAGCCGGTGACCTCGGCATCCCTGATATCCTTTTTTCCGTTCTGGTACAGATAGTCGTAAAGGCTGTATTGGAAGACATACTCATTGTCGAGATAGTTGAGCAGTTCCTCCGGAACGGAGCTGATCGTCAGTGTTGTCGCATCATAGTCGTTTGCGGCAGATGCCTGAGACTGACTCGATATCGCGGTCTGTGACTGTTCCTGAACTCCTGTCTGATTTACGTTCTGTCCATCCGTCTGCGCAGCGGATGTCTCCGCTGTCAGTGTCTCCGATTCCACTTCTGTATCGAGCTTCTGCAAGGTGAATATATATTCTCCCGGCAGAGAACGGAAAAGAATGAACTGGAACGTGTAACCGTCCTGTTTCTCGAGTCTTGCCTGAAATGCCATTCCGTCCGGAGCAGAACATTCTATCGCATTCTCCACGATAATCCGCTTCGTACTGATCCCGCGCTCCTTCAGAAACAGTCCTGCTGCACTGAGAAAATCCGATTCCACAAATCCCGCATCCCGCTTTTCTTTATCGGTAAGACCGGTAATCGTGAGATAAGGACTGATGCCGCTCTGTCCATCCTCCTCATCAAAAAGAAGGACTCTGACAGAATCGGCGCCTTCCCGGATCAGCTCTTCTCTGCGTTTTTCAAGCTGTTCCGATTCCGAGACCTCAGACTGAGGATTTTCAGACTGAAGAATCGGATCGGCGGTTTCTTGTGGGGCTTCAGTTCCCGGCGCCCTTGTCTCCGACATATTCTGAGAGATTTCTCCGTTATCTATCACAGGATCTGAAACGGTGACTGAATCACCGATCTTCCAGATTGCGACAGTAAACAGCAGAATGAAAAGAATCGCGAAGGCTACTTCCAGCTGATGAATTTTCTTCTCAGGCAGACCCAGCAGATCCACCAGCAGAGGATTATCGTCTTCTCCGGTGTATCTTGAAGCGCTCTCCTTTACAGGAACACTGTCGAGAGGCTGTGTCTGAATTCCAGAATCTGGTGATTTCCGGGATTCTGTTTTCTCAGGAAGTACATTCTCAAAAGTCTTTCCTTCAGACGAAGAAGAAATGCTGTCATCTGCATTTCGAGTAGCTGTATCCATTCCCGGATCAGAAGGTTTTGAAGCTTCGGTCTGCCTGTCCATGCCGAACAATTTTATCATCGCGCTCGCCTCCCTCACGGTCCTTCAAATGTGAATGCGTTATCCGTTTTGCTGTAAGTTCCACTGATAGAGCCTCCAGTACTCAGAGAGATAGAAAAAGTCGCTTTATTCTCATCCGGGCTGATCTCATAGCTGCTCATCGTTCCGACGATCTCACCTGTCAGTCCTTTCTTCTGGACATAATTGAAAGCTTCATTGTAGAAGCGGTCCTGTCCCCCGACATACTTCAGAAAGACCGTGGACACCTGCAGAATATCGAAGGAAGTCGTAACCTCCGGCGTAGTGTAAGAAGATCCGCCCGTCGATCCATTTCCATAATAGGAGCCGCCGGAATAATTGCCCCCGGAATCCTGTTGTGAACCGGCATTCGGATTACTTGTCTCACTCTGGGAAGTCTCACTTTCCCGCTCCACCTCGGAAAAGAGATATGTCCTGTCCTTCGTGTAATACGAAGCCAGAGCTTCCCATCTCGGATCATTATTGAAATAGATGTAGTGATAAACCTTATCGTCATCCTTCTCTCCCTGGACCTCTTCCTCAGAGAACGTCACGTCCGTGACTCCCTGGTACTCCGACTTTGCGGAATTGATATGAAGCTGGTCGCCGAGCTGCTGAAGGAATGACTGGTCATCAAACTGGCCGTTATATGACTGAAGGATGGATGCAGTCAGACCGTGGATCGTCAGTCCATAGGGGTTAGTCTCAGGAGTCTCCGCCATTGTCTCTGCTTCAGTCTCAGGAGCTTTTGTTTTCTGCACCGGCTGCTTCGCTTCCGTCTCCTTGTCTGTGAACTTCAGGTTCACGATCACGTCCGCATCCGGCATGACGAAATTGATCCGCTTGTTGTCACCATCCGCGTCATTGACCAGATAGGAATAGCTCTCGGAAATGTCTCCGGTCGCGTTGATAGACAGGCTGTCGAAGTATTTTCCTGTAACCGGATGAACGATCAGCGTGACCATTTCCGTCGGCTGAACGGAAAGGAGCAGATCCGTATCCGTTTCGTTATCGAGCAGGTTCTTATCATATTCGATGCTTCCGTCTGTACTCTTATAAATGAGTACGCTCTTCTTCGCTGCCTCTGTTTCCTTCGGCTGCTTTGGCTTCTTTACCAGCAGGTTCGCTGCTATGAGCCCGCCGACCACAGCAGCCATTACAACGGCTGTGATGATAATCGGTTTTGTATTTGATCTTCTGCCGTACATGCTCTCCCTCCTCATCGGTTGTAAGCATAAACGCTGTAAAAATCCTGCGCCTTGCTGTAGGCGGCGATATAGTCCTGTGAGTAGGTTCTGTCCCCGGACTTCGTATAAACACGGACCATGCATCGGACTTCGTCATCTGTCTCATCCAGGAACTCCACCAGCTCGATTTTCGTCACCGTATATAGATTTCCGTAAGCCTGAAAGATGTGATCGGCGATTGCATCGCGGAACTCATCCTCGTGCTCACCAATAAAAGCCTCCTGAAGACCGGAAAAGCTCTCTGTGATGGTCGGGCTGAAAGAAGAGCGAAATTTCCGCAGGGCCTGGTCCTTCTGTTCCTTCTCCTTCTGGATCTCAGCATCCGTTCTCGGGCCATCTTCCTTCATCTGCACGTCCGGAGTCTGCGAAGGACCTTCTGTGGCAGCCTCAGTAGAAACAGATTCAGAAGAATCATTGTCATCAACTGATGTCATTACACCCGGCTCCGTCTCAGATTCATTTCCAGTTTCTCCACTGAGCCTTCCCGACAGCCCAGTTCCTTCACTTTCTGTTGAGACTTCTGTTTCTTCATCGATTCCGTCCATCATCCTGTCTGCCGCTATGTCAAGCAGCTTCGGCAGAAAAATGGAAGCCATTATGCATACTGCAAGGATGAAGACGTAGCCCCGAAGTTTCTTCTTATCCATGTGTACCTCCCTACTTTTCGGGCACAAAAAAAGCACCTCCGAAGAGATGCTTTTAGATCTGTTTATCTGACTCTCTTATTTTTTCACTTATACTGATCAATACGCTTCTGAAGTTCTTTTTCCGGAAGACGGACTTTGCCATTGTTGTTCTCTTTCAACGCTTCAAAGCAACTGAGGTATTCTTCAACATCCACAAGTCCCTGTTCCAGAAGCTGATCCAGTACTCCAATCGTTCCCATTACTGAAACACCTTCTGATAAGGCAGCTTTGCGAAGAGCCTTATCCCCAGTAAGAAGGACAATATGCCGACATTTTGCTATTGCTAACGCGATGCAGTCATATCGGGAAGGTTTTGTATACTTCATAGCAAACTCATCGGCCATCCAGTATTCTTCTTCTGTCAGCTCAGTAGCCTGTAGACCAAGTTTCAGGAGCTCATCGCCCAATTCTTCCGGCGCCAGCAGTTCGTCATGAATCGTATCTTCATCCATCAGGTATGTGTATGGAAGCCTGAAAGGAAGAGGCAGCTTTCCTATTGTAACAAAATCAAGCCAGATATTTGTATCACTGCTTATAAACTGCATCCCTCACACCTCTCGAGAACAGTTAGCAGCAACATTACTGAAGGAGGAGTTCAGTAGCTCCGCACCTTTTTGGATACTGATTTCTCCTTCATTGACCGCCCGATATACCAGTTGCTCAAAAAGTGATGTTTCCTCCGGACTGATTCTCGGTGGCTCATTCTTCAGACTTCCGATACGGATAAAATAGCCTCGTGCCACCGCCTCACTGATAATTCCACAATCACGTGCCCTGACAACCAGAAGTGACATAGCAATTCCATATTCCTCACAGACCATATACATGTCTGTCGTAATTGCCCTCCTTCTAATTCCAAGTTCTCTGATCGCATCGTCTTTCGGAAACAGAAGTGCTCCGGCAATTGCCGTCGCTTTCTTCTCGGTATCTTTCTCCGGCATACCTTCCGGCCACTGAAAAGCAATATGCGCAAGCTCATGGCCGATTGTCGTACGGGTTCTCTCTGGGGTCATATTTTTATTAAGAACGATGTACGGTCTACCGTTTACAGTCCCGTTCATCCCGGAAAAACCATCATTGTCAATATCAAGCCTCAGTACCAGAAAACCCTGGTTCTCAAGAAGTTCAATCAATCCTCCTATCGGACCGCTCTCAGATATCCTCAGAAATCTTCTAAGCGCACGCGCGTTCTCCTCCAGATCATCCGTTAAAACTAAAGAACCCGTTATTGGAGCATTAGGAATGACTTCACCCCCAAGAATCTCAAGTACTTCGAAAAAACGGCTGAAATATTCCTCAACCGATTCTCGGATGTATTCCTGCTGGCCCATCGTCAGTCTGTAATTCTTCCGAAATTCCCCATGCGTAAATACAAGAGAGTCATTCCATCTTCTCAGGAAATCATTCTTCCGGACGCCGAGAGCATCAGCAAGAGCTCTGATTGTCTTCATATCTGGCCTGCGTTCACCCTTTTCGTAATAGGAAATTGCCATTGTAGAAACGCCGACCTTATCAGCGAGATCAGTCTTTGACATCTTGTTTTTTAATCGATAATATTTCAGATTTCTGCTGAACATCCTCCTAGCCTCCTTCCTGTTTATATTCTAGCATTAATTTTAAGAATTTAAACATTTGGATGCCTCTTTCCTGATATTTTTCCTTGATTACGTTCCGAAAAACCAGTTACCTCCAATCTGTACCGCATTTGCACCCGTCGTCTTGCCTTTCTTGCTCCGGAAGCTGGTATAGCTGTGATTGCGGATGCCTCTTTTCAGGCAATCGTACACCGCCTGCTTTACGTAGTCTGGTACATTGCCGTGAAGTCTTGTTCTCCAGTAGTTGTCCATGGAATAACAATACTGTCCCTGCGCGGTGAGCTGTGTCAGGGCATTACCTCCTTCGTATCCCCACTTTGCTGATTCCGTCCGGTTCATTGCCGAAGAAATGACGGCGAGTGCTCCCTGGTAGCTTCCATTATCCTCCTGGGCAACGATTGCCCAGATCAGCTCAAGCTGCTCTTTTGAATATTCCGTGTTATCTGTCCTCGTACCGGTCTGTGCAATTCCGTCGTTACCATCCTGAAGGATGATGTATCTGCGGATGGATGTGATCGGCATATAATCGATATTCGTGATGGTCGGTCCAGAGCCCGGATTGGAAGCGGTATTGTACGAATGTCCCGCAGACTCGACTACTTTTCCATCGCCCAGATAGATGCCGACATGCGGGCCGCTCCCCCAGTACACCACATCGCCCGGCTGCGCGTCATCCAGACTGGGAACGATCTCGCCGCTGGCACCCTGCTCCTGCGCTGTCCTTGGAAGATTGATTCCGAAAGAAGAGAAGACGCTCTGGACAAATCCGGAGCAGTCGGCACCATAGCTGAGGCTCGTGCCACCATAGATATATGGCAGTTTCCCTGCAAATGAAGCTGCGTATTCTGCGATCTCTTCCCCGATTTCGTCCGCCGCCATCTTTGTCGACTTAAGCGAATAATAGAGAGACCGGTTATCCGTCGGATCGATCAACTGCTCTGCCAGAAGACTGCTGATATCCGACTCTCTGCCTCCGGATCCGCCATATCCACTGTCGTCTCCGGCAGCTCCGTTTCCACTTTCTCCAATATCAGAGAGAATGTCAGTCACGCTATTTCCGAAGCCGTAAAACAGATCTGATGCCTTGAAGAATCCTCTGACATCGCCTGACTCCACGTAATACCAGCCATCATCATTCTGCACCTTTGCAAGAATGTAGACCAGACTTCCGGATTTCACCTCACCGACCGCCCTGGCATTGTCTTTCGGATATTCGAGAATGTGCCCTTCTGTAAGTACCAGTGCGGAATCCTTATCTGCGACAACATCCTGTGTTGTTGTCTGTGTAAAAGTGAATGCAGAATTGTCTGCAATCTCCACATCCGGTGTCGCTGTCTCAAAGCCATTTTCTCCAATCAGCTCTACCATCTCGGTCGTGTCACTGCCCATCTGAAGATCCGAGGAAGGAATGAATCCGCGTACGTCACCCGACTCCACATAGGACCAGCCTCCGACAGATTTCAGGACATAGACGAGACCATAAAACGGAACCTCACCGACGATCACCGATTTCTGGTCTGGTTTCTCATAGATTCGATTACTGCGGGAACCCTGTGCCAGAGCATATTGCTTATTCACCTGCGAGAATCGGAAGTCCCGCTTGAAATACCAGCTTGGGTCCCAGTAGCTGCCGTTGTAGTAGTAGCTGCCGTCCGAATAAAGCTCCTCTGATTCCGATTCATATTCTGATTCTGTTTCGGCTTCCATTTCGATATACGTCTCAGATTCAGTTTCTGGTTCTTGTTCCGTTTCAGATTCCGGTTCACTGCCGTTTTCAGATTCAGAAATGTCCGTCTCATTTTCTAATTCCGAGTCGGATTTAACATCTGATTCTCCCTGAGACCCAGACTGACCACCTTTCTCAGTATCGGAGCTGGTCTCAGTAATTCTTTCTGTCTCTGTTCCGGATGTTTCGCCCCGCGATGACTCATGTTCAGGTACTGTTTCTGACTGATCTTCTAAAGTTACCTCAGAATCTCTCTGTGGATACCCCGTACCCGGTTCTGTCCTCTTCTCGTTTCCCTCCGTATCATGGTACTGGCCTTCTGTCTCCCCGGGTTCGGTCTTGGAATCACCTTCAGATTCGATCGATTGCCAGGGTTCTGTGATCATCTCGGATATCGGTTCTGAAAACTCGGTGGAATATGGAATATCTTCGGAAATGGATACCTCCGCCTCTGTCTGATCCGCTGCAACTGGAAAGCAGCCGCCCGTGACTGTAGTCATGAGAACGGCTGCCCCTGAAAGCAACGCTGTTATCTTTCTGAATCTCATGATATTTTCTCTGCATGCTCCTTTCCCTTAATGACCAAAGAACCAGTTTCCGCCGATCTGTACAGCGTCTGCTCCTGTCGTCTTTCCCTTCGTGCTCCGGAAGCTCGTATAGTTGTGGTTCCGCTTGCCTTTCTTGAGACAGTCATTGACCGCCTGCTTCACATAGTCCGGAACATTGCCTCCCAGCCTTGCCTGCCAGTAGGTATCGTTGCTGTAGCAGTATTGTCCCGGTGCTGTCAGCTGTGCCAGGGCATTACTTCCTTCATAACTCCAGGTTGGAGATTCGACTCGGTTCATTGCAGATGAAATAACTGCCAAAGCCCCTTTGTAAGACCCGTTATCCTCCTGGGCGACAATAGCCCAGATCAGTTCCAGGTCCGACTGGGAATATTTGGTAGCATCCGTCTTGTGTCCATAAGTTCCCATGCCTCCAAGTCCGCCGGAAATGTTTCCTCGTCCGGCCACATCAGCTGTCAGCACTCTCCTGACCTCGAAGTACTGATGATATTCGGTCGACTCGTGAACACCGCCTGCCTGATGGATGATCTTATTGTTTCCTTCGTAAATGGACACGTGTGTAGATCCTGACCCATTCGGGTCTCCTTTCACGTGCGCCTCTGTCCGGTAATAAATGATCACATCGCCGGGCTTTGCATCCGCCAGGGAGTCATAGGCAATATGTGTTCCGGCCTGGGTCTCCATCGCACCAGTATCTCCTCCTATCTCATAGCCAAAGTGATTGAACACTCCATGTACAAATCCAGAACAGTCGCACCCGCTCTGCCAGGCTGTCGCACTTCCCCCATGACCACCGCCCCAGACGTATGGAATCTTTCCGATCCATTGCTGTGCGTAGGCAATCAGCTCGGATGCATCTGCGTAGGCGTAAACCTCGTTATCTTCATAGGAGGATGAAGAAAGCATCGACATCAGCGGCAGGGCTGTCATGACAAAAGGAACCGCGGCGACCAGAAGAACCGGGATGATCAGCCAGAGCATTTTTTTGTTCACCAGCCCTCTGATAGCCTTCGCAGTTCCGTCGGCGATCTTTCTGAAAAACTTCCCAGTCTTGGACATTGTCCCAAATGCCGACCTTGTCTGGTCGCTCATCGCCCGGTTCAGTTCGCTTTCCTGCTCGCGTTCCCTCTGATACCTCTTCTGTTCCGCCTTCCTCATCAGCGCCGAAGTCTTCTGCTTTGCCAGGCTTCCAATCAGTTCCTTACAGTAGGTATTCTTCAAAGAGGCCTTTACCTGCTTCTCATAAGCCATTTGGACCGCTGCCTTCTGCCCGTCAGTCCGGATCCCGGCTTCCGCAAGCATCTCCCGGTATGCATTCGTAGTGTTTCTCGCAGAATATGCCGCCTGCTGGCTTGCATTGCGAAGGACGATCTGTTCCTTCCTGCCCGCATTTCCAGCCACAGCCTTTCGCATCGCTGACCCGATTTGCTGTCTTTCCTTATCGGACTTAGCAGATGCCAGAAGGCTTTGCTGATACTGTGTCATCGCCGCCTGCAGTTTTTCCCCTTCAGCCTTGTTCCGCCCCTGAATGTTCAGAGTCGCATCCGTCAAAACTGAAAGAGTATTTTTCGAAGCGGAACCTGGCAGATTCATGTCATCGAAATATGTCGATATGTCATCATGATTTATATCTATATTTTTCGATGTATTATCAGGCTGTAAAACAGGCAGGTTTTTATTATTTCGGGCTGCTTCGCGCCTGCCCACCTTTTGAATGTAGCCTGCTTTCACGTCCTGTCGCACTGCCGGTTCAGGTCTCTGTCTTTCCGGGCTCTGTCTTTCCAGTCCCTGACTGATTGTATCCTCGATATACTGCTTCATCTGCGGACTGTCCGCGGGCACAGACAGAAAAGTGTCATCCGGTCCGGCACGCTGTTTCATTGCCGGGAGTCTGTATTTTTCAGCAATGAGCCGCCTTTGTGCATCCCGACTTCCGCCGGTACTTTTGGCAAGTCGTTGGATCTCTCTGCGGTCCCGGTCATCCAGCCGGGCTGCCGTTTTTGCCATCGCTCCGCTGGAAACCTTCCGGTTCACGGAAGCCTCTACCTTTGAGAGCAGCCGCTCTTGTTCTCTGGGTGACATGGAACTGAGCACCTTGCGATACTGATTCGGAAGCTCACTTAGGACTTCCTGGCGAAGCACAGATGCACTGTTCATACCCCGAGAGGCAGTCTGACGGATTGCCTGATCTCCTCCCTGAAAAGACCGGGTATTCGTCTGACGGATCTGCACGTCCATCATCGTCTTCATCTTCCTCATCCATTTTGCCTCCTCCCGCAGCTTTTCAACGCTCTTTTCCATTTTTTACGAGTCATCCGACAGCTGTCCGTACAGGAACCGCGGATTTTTCACTTCCCCTTTTACCTTCCCCTTTCGGATCTTTGCCAGTTCATGGAAGTTGGTATTAAAGAGCCGGTACATCGCGCTGTCCTTCGGCAGACGTCCGTCGCAGGGGATGACCTTGTTCCCAAACTTCAGAAGTCCGCAGCCGCAGTCCGGGTTGCTGATGTACTGCATCAGGTTCGGCGAGATGCCAAGCTCCGTTTCCAGAAGATGACGCTCGTTCTCCTTCAGGTTCAACAGCATCAGAAATTCCGAGTTGCAGAGCATCGATTCGACAGCCGGAACTGTCAGCAGGTCTCCGACATTCTGCGTGATCGCTGTGCACAGTCCGCCCTGTTTCCGGACCTCTCTCCAGATCTTATCCAGGTACAGAGCGGAATACTGGTTGTGTGACATATGATGAAATTCATCTATAAACAGCCAGGTGCATTTTCCTTTCTTCCAGTTTTCCGCGATCCTCGCCCGGACTGCCTCAAGCATGATGATGATTCCTATACCCGACTGATTACGGTCAATGTCTGCAATCCCATAGACTGTAAACCGATTCTTTGTATTCACGTTCGTCGGTTTCGCGAACATATTCATGGCACCGGTGACGAACAGTTCCATGGACAGTGCAAGCGCCTGTGCCCTTGGTTCCGGCTGTCTTTTCAAAGTCTGGTAGAACTCAACCAGTGTAGGAGTCCGGAAACCTTTCTCTCCTATTCCCTCATAAACTTCCGTTACGACACGTCCGATCAGGGAATTGTCCTCCGATGTCATCGTGTTTTCCTTGATCTGCGAGAAGATGGAAAGCATCAGGGTCGTCTTGTCTTTCAGAAATGTCTGTTCCGAATCCAGAAACTGCAGCGTGTCCGTATCAAGCGGGTTGATATAATGCTTCGACTGCGGGCTGAAATCGATGAACTGTCCGTGGAAATAGTCGCAGACCGCTTCATATTCATTCATCGGGTCAATGACGATGATGTCGTCATCCGTTGTCAGGAAGATTTCCGTGATCTCTTTCTTCGTCTCCATGCCCTTGCCGGAACCTGAGAGACCAAGAATGAAACCATTTCCGTTCAGCAGTGTCTTCCGGTCACCGATCAGGATATTCCTGCTGATCTGGTTCACCCCGTAGGCAATGCCGCCCGGCTGATACAGTTCCTGAACGATGAACGGCGTAAATGCCGCGATCGGCTGGGTCAGGAGCGGGATCATTTCATTGGAATACCTGATGCCTGTCGGACCGGCGGTGTTGAAGGCTTCAATCTGCTCTCCGTAAATGGGTTCAAAATGAAATCCTTCTCCGTCTGCTTTTGAGCAGAAAGCAGTCACATTGTTCTCCAGCTCCTTTCTTGTCGGCGCATTGATTACGGCATATACAGTCGTGTAGGTCATCTTCTCGTTGTTGTCGTTGAGGACATCCATGATACCTTCGACCTCAGCCTTCTGCCGGCGGATGTCATAGGAAACGTCACTGGACCAGGCACCCGCCCGGTTTCTTGTCTCCTGCTGTTTCTCGATCGTCCGGCCGATTCCCATATACACATCGTTCAGGTGCTTCCGCACCACCTCCTGCGGAATTGCGGCAGTATCAATCGTCAGAGAGCACTGAAAGTTCCCTTCCATAAGGCTTCCCAATGATTCAGGATTGATCCCGCTCGGCATCCTGTTGAGGTACAGCACACGACTGAATCTTCCATTGATCTGAAGCGTGAAATAATCCAGCGCTCCGTACTCGTTCTGATAGTACCCGACCATCTGCGGCGCGACCGCGTCCTTCCAGTCAACTGCACTGCGAAGCATCTCATCGAACGTCCTCTCCAGCTGCTTCCCTTCACCCAGGTGCCAGAAGGAAAATAGATACTTCAGCCGGTCCGTTCCATCCATCGGGATCACCGCACTCTGCATTTTTGTGAAGTTCGCATTGAGATTCACTTCAATCGTCTTGAAATAGTCTCTTGCGGAACGCAGGTCCTTCTTCTTTACCGAGATCACGAAGATCCGTGTCTGGGCCAGCCCGCCGTGTCCGTTTTGAACACATTCGGAAATGTACTTGTTGAAGGAATCAATCATTTCCGAGAACTGACCATCCCTCTCACGGATAAATACGTCCTTCTGAATCTGATCCATATCCTGGTTGTTGCTGATCAGGATGATCTTGTAGCTGACATTCAGACTGTTCAGCAGCGTGCAGTACTGTCGCAGGAACTCGTCTTTCTCGAGATCATCCATTGTGACAAAGTTGGTATCCAGAAACAGATATGCTTTGTCGAACAGCACTTCTGCTCCCTCCGGCTTATTCTCCAGAAGGCAGATCCCGTCATCCGAGATCTTATAGATTGGAAGCAGCTGCTGGACTGTCTTCGGCACTTTCCGGAGCGGCTGTGTCTTCTCCTTGTAATCTTTCATTGTCTTCAAGCCCCGTCGCCTCCTCTCCCTCCGTTTTCATGTCACCGTTTTCAACTGCTTTCATTCTTTCTTCGATCTCTGCAATACTTTCCGCTGTCTCAAGATAGTTCTTCTTCATGGCCGGCCTGTTCCTGGTCCTGGAAGGGGATACATTCCTTCTGTCCCCATAAGCAGGTCCAGCGTCATTAATGGCACCGGGTCCTGTATCTGAAAGATCCTTCTCTGATGCGGTTGCCGGATTCCAGTGAGGATCATCGGAAAGATCACTGTTCTGCATCTCAAAGATGGTCTCCGGCTGGTAGAAGAATACCGGCTGACTCTGTACTTTCCGCTTCCGTTCCAGATACTCCCTGAAGTTCAGGCCGTGGACTTTGATGAAGCCCATTGCGATAATGGGGAACACGATAGGCAGAGTGATGTACATTGCAACCGAGGCATTCATTTTCAGATACAGCAGAAAGAACGTCATCAGTCCTCCGGAAGCTGCGACAGCTGCGATCGCATACATCGTCTGCCGCATTGTAAGGCCCTTGAAGAAATCGTCCTTGTACTCGTCAATATTCTGGTTCACAGGAACCATCATATGGGATCACTTCCTTCCTTAAAATCCTGCATCAGCCGAGTCCCAGACAGGACCGGACCACCCCGTCGGCTCCTTTGACACAGGCAGCTGTCGCCACCATCGGCATACACAGGTTGAAGATGGCCAGCATCATCCGGATCGTGATATCCATCTCGCTGGTCGTGAAATTCAGAGCTGCAGACGAGAAAAGGCCGAAGCTCAGCTTGATCGCCAGTGCGACGACGAACGCCTCCAGACAGTAGGCGGTGAAAGTCTTCAGCCATGCGATCCCGGTCTGTGAGAATTCGCGCCCGCCGGCAAAGCCCGCGAGCGCTACCGGGGCGAAGGGAACGCACATATATACCTTGAACAGCCGCTTGATAACGGTGATCGTCAGCTCTGCTCCGCATACCAGGATGGTGGCCATTCCCACAGCCCCGCCAAGCAATGCGATTGCTCCTGCGACAAACCAGGAAGCGCCCTCGCTCTCTCCGGTTTTTTTCAAGGACTGTTCCATGTCATCAAAAACAATGTCAACTGTGTTTTTCTTCTCGTCCGATTCTGTGATTGTGATCGTATGGGACAAAGCGATCGCCGCATTATTGATTCCACGGACCAGGGACATCGAATTCATCACCAGAGAAATGGTGATGGCGAAGCGGATGAACATCTTGAACATGGATTCCAGCGTAAATGTACTTCGGATATCGATACTCTCCTTCAGCCAGCCGCAGACGAAGTAGAAAATCGTCAGTGATCCGGCGATTGCAAGAAATACCCCGTAGACCGCTGATCCCGACACAACAGACCAGGCCCCGAACATTCCCTCTGGATTCTTCTGTACAAACTTCAATGCCACCTCCGTACAGCTCTTCCAGATGGCAAAACCGCCGTTCAGCATTGCCCGTCCCTGTGAGAACATGATGCCGCCAAGCCACGTCAGGATCGGAGACAGAAAACTTTCATACAAAGCATTCCCGGCAGTAGACGCCCCATCCCCGATCAGGTTCTTGATTGCCGTTATCCACCCCGGAAGCTTCAATGCCATCGGCATCGACTGAAGCATAAATTGCTGCCACGGCATATACCCTCACCTCCTTGTTCCTGACAGAACTTATTTCAGCAGGTTGATAATGGTGGTCGCGAGGCACATCAGGATTCCGGCGACGACTTTCTTCAAAGAATCCGTCTGCTGGGCAGTGTCTCTCGACTGGTAGGCAGAGGCGAACTCGAACACCCCCCAGGCGAGAACGATTGCACCGGCTGCAGTGATGATGGTCGTGACGATCTGGTAGAGATTGTTGATCTTTGCCTGCACCTGAGAGGCAGCAAATGCTGTCATCGGAGTCATCACCAGAACGGTGAAAAGCACCAGCCAGACTGCATTCCGTCTCCTTCTGGCGATCTGGCCTTCATGATTCGTTAACTGATTCATTTTGTTCCTTTCCGGCAGCTTAAGGACTGCCATCCCGCTTTGGCAGTAAGAAAAGAGGTCCGAAGCATCTGCCGCGAACCTCTTTCTTCCTGTCAGATATTCAATTTCCCAATTAATAGGCGGAATCCCTCATTCGGGTCAGTTGCGTGACTGTTTCATCTTCTTCCGAAGCAGATACACGACCACGCCTGCGGCAAGTCCGAACATTCCTGCATACAGCAGGATATTGTTTGTATCACCGGTCTTGACCGGACTCGTGTAGGCAGACGTACCGCCGCCATTTCCGCCGCCATTTCCACCCGAAGGCGTACTGCCTCCGCCAGTCGTAGTCTTCTTTCCAGTCAGGTCGATCTTCTCTTCCTTCGGCGAATCGTACATGGTCACATGCTGCATTTCTCCGTTGTCAGCGACTGAGAAAGAAACATTTTCAGCCACATCATATCCAGACGGAGCCGTTACTTCGGTAAGCGTATAGGTCCCCGGAGACAGGTATGCGATCTCATGCGGAGTCGTTCCGGATGTCCAGGAATCAATGACCTTACCGGTAGAGTCGCGGACTTCCAGCTTTGCTCCCGGAAGCTCTTCGCCCTTCTCGCCATCCACGATGTCCTTCTTATGAATGACTATTGTAGTCGGCTTATCCAGCATTACGACCTTCTGGATTTCAGCAGTGTCCTTGACTTCAAACTGTACATCCTCAGCCTTCATGTAGAGGGCAGGAGGTGCAGTCTCGGTCAGTGTGTATGTCCCTATTGGCAGCATCTCGATGTAGTGAGGCTTGTCACTTGAAGTCCACTTCTCGATCTCTTTGCCTTCGGAATCCTTGATGATAAGCTGAGCGCCCGGAAGTTCCTTGCTGGTGGTGATATCCTCCTTGGAGATCTCCAGCTTTGTCACGTCATCTTTCATCTGGTGAAGCTCACTCTTGAAATCATCTTCCACCGTAAATTCGATGCTCTCAGCCGTCACATATCCGTCAGCCGGCTTGGTCTCAGTCAGGATATAAGTCTTGCCAACTTCCAGCCCGGATACCGGATGCGGCTCCTTTCCGGATGTCCAGGTGTCTGCGGTCTTTCCGGTGTCCTTCTCGACAACAGAAAGCTGTGCTCCCTCGACCTCCTTCTCGCCAGTAAGGTCAGTCTTGGTGACCTTCACCTGCTTGTTGACCAGGTTCAGCTGGTCATTTACATCAGCCTGATCAGAAACGGTGAACTCGATTGGAGAAGCAAGAACATATCCTTCCGGTGCCTCGGTCTCGACCAGCGTGTAAGTCTGACCGACGACAAGACCACTTACTGCATGAGCAGTTCCGTCAGATACCCAGTTGTCGATAATCTTTCCGTTCTGATCCACGACCTGCAGATGAGCGCCGGAAATCATAGTGATCTCGGTATCCACCTTGCTGACCAGGACCTGACGATCAATCATGGCAATGCTCTGGTCTGCATCTTCCTTCGTGACTGTAAAGTCTCTCGGGTCTGCCGTGGCATATCCGTCAGGAGCACTCTCCTCAACCAGACGGTAAGAATGCCCAACAATCAGACCGCTTATCGCATGAGCCTTGCCATCGGAGATCCAGGAATCGATCAGATTACCGGTCTTCAGTGCAACAGTTTCGTTTGACTGATCTCCGGCTTCTGAGGTTTCCTCTGTAGCCGGTACCTGATTTTCAGATGCTGTGCCATCATCAGAAACTGCATCCGGTTCAACAGTTTCATTTGCGACATCCTCGGCTCCGCTTACAGGTGCAGTTGTCTCGGTTTCCGCTACTGTTTCTGTCTCAGGCTGATCCTCCCCAGTCTGGTTCCCTTCCGTCTGGACAGGAGTTTCCTCAGTTTGTTCAGTCTGGCTATGATCTTCAGCAGCCTGTGTGGTATCCTCTGTCAGTTCATAAACTGCCAGTTTTGCTCCGACGACCGGGTTGCCCAGTACGTCGAGTTTGTCGATCGTTACACGCTTATCCTTCATGGAAAGCGTCTGGTTCTGTCCGTCATCCGGGACAGTGAATTCAATGGATTCGGCAACCGCATAGCCTTCCGGCGCGGTAGCTTCGGTCAGCGTATAGGTCTTTCCAACCTCCAGTCCAGAGATTGGATGAGTCTCATTTCCAGAAGTCCAGGTATCAACAGCCTTTCCTGTTTCCTTATCGGTTACAGTCATCTGAGCGCCAGGCACTTCCTTCTCTCCCGTCACGTCGGTCTTGGTCATGGTGACCTGCTTGTCGACCATCTTCACGGTCTTGACGGTAAAGCCGTCATCAACTGTAAAGTCGATATCGGAAGCACGGACATAGCCTTCGGCAGAGATCTCCTCATGGAGAGTGTAGCTGCCTCCGACATGAAGCCCGGAAATGGCATGCGGCTCTTCACCGGATACCCATTTGTCGACTTCTTTACCCGTTTCCTTATCGGTAACCTTCAGGGTTGCTCCCGGAACTTCCTTCTCACCTGTGACATCTGTCTTGCTCATGAACACCTGCGTGTTGGTCAGATCAAAGGAATCGTCCGCGAACCAGTTTTTCGTGACCGTGAACTCGATCGGGTCCGCAAGAACGTACCCTTCCGGAGCCTCAGTCTCGATCAGCGTGTAGGTCTGCCCTGCCTTCAATCCGGATACCGGATAAGCGGTCCCGTCGGAAGTCCAGGCATCTACCACCTGACCTTCGCTGTCCCTGACCTCAAGCTTTGCACCAGCGATCATGGTGATCTTTGTGTTGACCTTGCTGACCAGGACCTTCTTGTCCATCATGACAACGGTCTGATCGGTCAGGTCATCCGTGATGGTGAAGTCGATCGGCTCAGCCTCGACATATCCCTTCGGCACTTTGGATTCGACCAGACGATAGGTGTGTCCGACCTTCAGATTTGAAGTATCGTACTGCTTTCCGTCCGATTTCCATGCCTCGACCGGCTCTTCACTCAGATACTTTGTTCCGTCCTCATGGAAATGGACTTCGTAGATCTCAAGACCTGCCTTCTTTACACCATTTCCCAAGACATCCAGTTTCTTCACGATGAGTTTCTTGTTGGTCATGACGACCTTGCAGAGCACTCCCGTGTTGGTCACCTCAAAGGGGATATCCGTCGCAAGCGAATAGCCTTCGATGGACTGCTCCTCATGAAGCGTATAGTTGCCAAGAGGAAGCCTGCTGATGCGGTGCGGTGTTCCGTCAGAAGTCCACTCCGCCTTCTGTTCCTTCCACTGGTCATCCTGATACGTTGCGACATTTCCTTCCGAATCGAGGACCTGCATCTTCGCTCCACTTAGCTCTTCCCCATTCATGTCGACCTTGGAGAAATCCCATCTGGTGTACTGGTCCTTCTTCATCGTTTCCGCCTTATCGGACTTTGTCTGTCCGTCAAGCGGGTTGCCCTTCTCGTCCGACATGAAGACGTAGCCGTCCTCATCGACGGTGAAGTAAGAAGGTGTATCGTCCAGGACATATCCCGGCAGCGTTGCCGTCTCAGTGATGGAATAGATGCCGGTCTCAACGTACTTGACGACGACCGTTCCATCATCCTTGGTCACTTCCCTGCCGCCTGCATAGACCTCTCCTGCGCGGGCTCTGTCTGCATCCGCTCCGCCGATCCGGGTGATGTCAAATGTGACTCCGTCCAGTGTCTTGACCGGGGTCTCGTCTGTCCACTCGCCGTCCTTATCAGCTGCCCATTCGTATTTGGTCAGCTTGACCGTGGTCGGCTTGTTGGTCGAGTCGATATGAGCGTAAACGATCGGCGTAGTCTGATCCTTATAGACCAGTTCGAACGGATGCTCTGTCGGATCAAGCGTGTAACCTTCCGGCGCCTCGATCTCAGCGGTATGGTACTTGCCGAGATAAAGCTCTTTGGACTGCCCGGTTCCGTCTGCTCCGATAACTACGGTGTCGACCTGGTCGCCCTGCTCTGCCTGAACCGTTCCGTCTCCGGAAATGATCTTCTCGTCGGCATAGACTCCGAACTTTGCTCCGGCGATCCTCTCCTTGGTTTCCGCATCTGCCTTGATGATCTTCAGAATTCCCTTGACCTCCTGGTCCTTCTCCTGCCAGGTGATCAGCTGGTCCCAGGTATTGGCCTGATCGACCTCGAACTTCGTAAGTTCCGTGTTCAGGACATAGCCGTAAGGAGCCTCCAGTTCCTTCAGATAGTAAGTCCCGACCTCCAGCCTCTGAGGCAGATAAGCCATGCCTTCCTCATTTGTGACGAAGGTGGAGACCTTCTTATGGTTTGTGCTGTCCTTGAATTCCACGACCGTCTCCTGGTCATCCTTCAGGACCTGGATCTTTGCGCCTGCCCTCAGGACCAGTTTCCCGGAATCCTTATCGATCTTGGCCAGCTGGATCCATGACCCATGCTGGTCCTGATAGATTCCGGTCTGGATCAGCTGCCCGTCAATGATGCCCGCATCCTTCGTGCCATCTACATGAAGATTGCGGATCGCACCGTAACCGGTCGGAACCGTGTCCTGGTTCTCGATAATGGTGTAATGACCGTAAGGCAGCCTGCCGTGCGGGTAAGCATCATCCTTCGTTGTCGCGTATCCTTCCGAGTTGGTCTCAATCGAGACGTAAGGCTTTGCGCCTTCCTTCGGATTGTCCCCGTCCATGTCCGCATCCAGATAAATGTCAAACCGGATGCCTTCCATGGGCTCGAGTTTGTCGTGCGGGTCTTCCTCGTTCAGCTCCGCCTGGACTTTGTGGATGTCCACATCAAAGCGGATCACATCGTCCTCTGCGGAAATGGAATCAAGGTTCTTCATGGTACCTTCATCTTCCTTGCGGATCGTGAAGGTTACATCCAGGTTCTTGCCCCTGAGGTTGAATCCTTCCGGTGCTTTGGTCTCGACCAGCTCGTAAGTTCCATACGGCAGATACTGTTCCGGAGGAAGTGTCTCACCCGTGATGCTCTTGCTTTCCGGAGAGCTGAATTCACCATTCTCATCCGTAGTGAAAGAACGAATCTTATCTCCCGGATGATAGGTCTTCGCATCGACTACAACGGAGCTTGCGGACCGGTTGATCAGGTCGAACTCCGCACCTTCAAGTTTTGCCTCGCCCTGAATAACATTTCCATTCGGGGTAACCTGATCCACCCGGAACTCTGCCTCGGTCTTGTCGGTCAGGGTGCAAAGATTCTCTGTAAGTTCGAGATCCTTCTTTTGGACTTTGAACCCTGCCCGCTCAGGAGTGTTCTTATGCGGGTCCGTCTTCGAGCAGTCCGCCAGCTGCTTCGCTGCAATGGTTACAGACAGCGGTTTATCGAAAAGTGTGTACCCTTCCGGTGCTGTCTTCTCACGGACGATGTATTTACCAGTCTGGAGAAGATTGCCGGTCGTCTGCCCGGTCCCGTCATCCCCCGTCGTAATGGTCGTTGCTACCTCACCCGGGTGGATCGGCACATCTGGAGCAGTCTGCAAGACCACGTCAAAGTCATTGGCGTTGACGACCTCGAATACAGCACCTTTGAAAGTGGCGTCGCCGTCCGAAGTAGTTCCCTGTTCAGCTGATATCTTGCCAAGCTTCAGGTCTCCGAAGGTCGGGATGTCATCCAGATTTTCGGGATCCACCGGAACGTTCTGTATCTCCGGCTGGGTGGTCGAGCTGTAGATGACACCATTTCCGCTCTGCAGGATCTGCATCTTCCAGACCGTGTTGTTGATGAGATATCCTTCCGGCGCCTTCGTCTCCTGGATCGTGATGCAGCCAAGCGGAAGAACATTTTCCCCATAGGTCAGGCTGCCCGATACAAGATGCGCCTGATCCAGCTTTGCCGTATAGTTCCCATTTCCATCAGGCAGCGTCTGGATGACCCAGGTCTGCTTCGGATTTGCTTCTGGCTCCGGGTTGTCGTAGTAGTTTACCGTGAGCTGGGCGCCCGCGGTCGGTCTGGTCGTCGCGTATCCGGCAGCCGGGATCTTCTTGACCAGTGCGTTCAGCGTACCGAAAAGCGGCTCGTCCACAACAGGTAGCACCTGGCCAGGTGACCCTGCAGCGATCGCCACCGTCTGGTCGGGAGCAGTCTTGTAACCCTTCGGCTGAGAATCCTCGTGAAGGGTATAAGTCTCCGGAAACACCTCCTGCGCGTCCGTCCCGCCATCCGCACGGATGGTGAAATCATAGCGGTGGTTCACATTGGTCAGAACAAACTTCGTTCCCGTAAGCGAATACATGCGGTTGCCAGTGACCAGTGTCGTATTGGAAGAAGACTTCTGGACCGCGACCGGAGTAGTCGTCGGCCACTGCACAGTCAAAGTGACAGCAGAATTCTTCGTACGGTAACCAAACCCGATGTCCTGCTTATTCGCAACTTTCAGTGCCATGGCGTGGAAGTCCAGCGGATAGTTTCCGGTGACGGCATACTTGCCAGTAAGTGTCGACGTATTATCTACTGTTGCCACGAAATGGAAGCTCTGTCCTCCTGCGACCTGTCCGCTTCCGGTGCTCACCGCGCCGGTTGCCTCATTGACCAGGCTGACTCCATTCTCAAGATTGATGGTGATCACAAATGCCTTATTCGCATTCCAAGTGAAGGATGGAGATGTCTTACTCGTCGCTACCACACTTGTAGACGGGCCAATCGTCGTTTTGGTCGGATCCGGCATCTTCTTCAAAGTCGCCTTGCATTCCTGCAGTAAGTTCTTTGCCTTGGCGGAAAGCATTCCACCATATCCTGAAGACCCGTCGTAAAGGTAATCCACAAGATAGTGCTGCATCTCACGTGCGTTGCTGCCGACTCCGTATTTATCGAAGATTGCCTTGATGCTGTACCCGTTGAAAGTGCCTTTCCAGCCTGGTCCGCCGTAGCCGTAGAACATGGCCTTGCGGAGGTACTTGTCATCTCCTCCCTCGTCCAGTTCCGTCATCTTCGTGTAAGTCGTTCCGCTGGCCGGGGAATGGAGATTATGCTGCATACAATAGGCCATAACATCGTATTTTACTCCATTCACCTTATAGCGAACCCATTTGTAGGAATCCGCGCCGCCATACCCAAGGTCATTATTGAAGACATGGCCGGTATAGTTGCCATCCGTATGATAGTAATACTTTCCGGCTTCCACATCGGTCTGATCATTCCAGCCTCCGTCATTATCATCATCAGAGGCGGCTGCCTTTCTCGGAGCCATCATCCTGCGTGGTGAAGAACCCTCAACCACATCTCTGGAAACAGAAAGTTCAACATCTTCAGCCGGCATGATGAAACTGTTGGAATCATCCTGCGGATCATAGGTGATCTCGCAATAGTCGCCGGTATCATTGTTATCGTGATTAACCGTGCGCCAGGCCGCGATATTGGAAGAGGCCGCATCAATATCAGATTTGATGATAACCTTCTCGCCAGCTTCGTAATAGCCATCCTCATGGTTCAAGACCACGTTGTACTCGGAACCCTCCTTCAGAATGACCTGATAAGTTCCTGCCTCTGACTCGGTATCGGATTCTGTATCTGCCTCGGTTTCCTCAAGAAATGCAGTTTCAGACTCCGTCTCAGAAGAGACTCCGTGTTCAGCTTTCGTTTCCTCAGACAGTTCTGTTTCCATCAGGGCATCCGCTTCGGCAGCTGTTTCTGCTTCCAGAGCCGTTTCCGTCTGCGTCACCGCAGAAGCAGGATCTGCGTCAGCACTATCGTCCCCGGAACCGCCATCCTCGGAACTGCCGCCCTCGCTCTGTCTCTCTGTTCCAGCTTCCTGTCCTTCTGGCGATTCTGTCTGTTTCTCAGAATTCCTTGCCTCCGAAATACGGACCGGCTGGACCACATACCAGTTCCTGCCTGTCGTGGATTCATTGACACGATAGACAGCCGGATAGAGACCGGGTGTACCGAACTTCACTTCATTGCTGATTAGTGTGTTTTGACAGGTATCCTGCGGCCAGGTCACATCCGCAAACTTCTCAGCAGGATCCAGCTCTGTGCAGTCGATTCCGATCGTGATCTCATCCAGCTTGATGACTGCTCCCTGGGAAGGATAGCCATCCGATTCGATCACAGAACTCGTATCAGGTGTCTCTGCAGGTGTATCCGAATCAGATGCACCGCCTGCCTGATTTGTATCCGATCTCTTTCCTGCATCAGCTGCGCTGTCAGGCTGATCAGTTGTGCCTTCACTGACAGAAGGATCTACGGCTTCTTCCGAGGAAGAAGTTCCTGCTTCTTCAGCATTTGCACCGTCAGCCTGCGATGCAGTATCCGTCTGCTCCTGATGGCTGTCAGCCCTCATCCAGATATCTGAGTCCGGCATCTGGAAGGTCAGTGTGTCCTCATCCTTCCAGGTATATGGATACTCTTTATAATCGACGCCCACCTTGTCCGTGTCCGGGTCGACATTCTCCTTATCCACGAACTGAATCTTGTCGATTACATACCCATTTCTGGCAGTGACATCGAGGCTGACCTCCTCTCCCGCCTTGTACAGCAGAATGGTGTCTATGACATTCCCGTCGCTGTCCCTTTCAGCAGACGAAAAATGCGCCTGATCGAATACGAGATTAAGCGCATTATCTTCCGGAAGGACCAGTCTGAAGTCTGGTGCTTCCGTCTGCTGTGCAGTTTCTGCTTCGGCGGCAGCTCCGCCGGGATTCTCCGGTGCCCCGGCTGTATCTGTTGCAGCGTCAGGAGCCACATTGGCTGCCTCCGCAGAAACATCCGGCGTCTGTAGCTCTCCTGCCGAACTCTCTGCCTGTGTCTGCCCGGTCTCCGTGTAAGCTTCGCCCGCATAAGCTGTCACCGGTGAAATCATGTTTCCTGCCAGCATTGCTGCCGACAGAATGAACGATGTAACTCTCTTGCTAACTGACATACTCTTTCTTTTCCTCCCCTTTGAAATACAAAAGAAGATCCCAATGTCGAAAAACCTGTTCTGCTATCCGCCCCTCCACAGGGCGATCTCTCTATTGCGAATACTCCCCTTCTCCAGTTCCCCAGCCCTCCTCACTCCTCCTGGTCCCGGAGCAGGATCAGTTCCAGTGCTCCGATGATCCGGTCCTTGTACATCTCGGATTCACGTCCATTGACTGCTTCCCCCAGTCGCCTGAACATCCCTTCAAAACATCTCTGCTCATCCTCTGTAATTTCTGCACCCATGGATTTCTTGTTTCCTCCCGAAGAGTGCCGGCGGTGCCGCCCTTTTAATAACTTTCCTTAAGGAGAAAATGAAAATCTCCTAAAGAAAACTTTAGATGAGGACGGCACCTCCGGCACCGTTTCTTATATCTATGTGATTTACACAAACCCCGAATCTTCGTCCCTCAGTCTTAGTTTCCGGAAGAACTTTCCCTGGTTGGTCCTATGACGGACAAAGCCTTTATTCTCAAGTTCGGCATAAAAATCCGCACTCCCCCTGGAATACTCTCCTCTCTGCAGAGTATATTCCCGGTATCTCTGAAACAGTTCTCCGGACTTTACCTCCACATTCGGATCATCGACCACCTCGCAGCATTCACTCAGGAACTGCGCCATCCAGTCATTCTGTTCACGATAGTCGGATATAGAGCTGCGCACGAGTTCCGGTTCCTGAACGATGTACCCGCTCTCGATTACTTTCCGAGCACCTTCAATGATCCACGAAAGCACTGCAGGACCTGCCTTCTCCTGAAGGACAGAGGCAAAGTTCTTCATGTCCGACTTTCCCTCAAACTTCGCCTTGAAAGGGATTACGATCAGCCGTCTCCAGATGCCGTCGTCTGTCGCGCCGACCCTCGGCAGATGGTTCGTGTACAGAATGACCGTGTGCGTCGGCGTGAAAAAGAACGGCGCCTTGTATTTCTTTTCCGCAAAGATATCGTCCGTTGAACAGAGCTGTTTGATGATAGATGTGTTCAGCCGCTGACCTTCCTCCAGTTCTGCGGCAATGATCAGCCTCTTTCCGAACACTTCCGCCAGTTCAGGCTTGATGTTCCGGCGGCATCCCACTGTCAGCGTATCAGCAGACAGTCTGCCGGAATAGGATCCCAGCACATGCATGACTGTGTTCCAGAAGGTAGACTTTCCGTTCCGCCCGCCGCCGTAGGAAATGATCAGTGCCTCGACGTAGACCTTTCCGATTGCGGCGAGTCCCACGACTCTTTTCACATACTCGATCAGTTCCTGGTCACCCAGAAAGATTCTGTTCAGTGCGTCTTCCCAAAGTTCTCTTCCCTCGTCCCCAGGATCCACAGCCGTGCACTTTGTGATGAAATCTCCCGGCCGGTGCTCCCGTTTCCCATCTATCCCCTTCCGGAGATCGTAGGTCCAGGACGGTGTATTCAGCAGGAATTCATTCCTGTCGAAATCGTGGATATCGATCTGCACCAGCGGCTTACAGGTGTTGACTGCCGCCTTCAGGTACTTCCAGTTCCTGCGGTCGATGACAAATGACTGATAGGTCTTTGCATCCAGATAGTCGTCATAGAGCTTCATCTGCATGTCTGAAAAATCAGTCTTCATGCCTTTTTTCCGCTTCTTCGTCGCCTCAGCCGCCTCTTCTGCGGTGATCCCGGAATCATTCAGCGCCTTTTTTGTCTGAAAAAGCAGGAGATCCGCATCTGCCATCTGAAGGTCTGTCAGCTCCACTTCCGCCCCGATGGCCAGTTCTCCGGACTCCTGCCACTGCACTCCGTCATACCGCATGTAATCAAGGGCCGGGCTGTAGCGGAGTTCTTCGCCATATTCCCGGGTAAGGACCCTCGCCTGCCCAAGATCCGTATAGTCCTCAGGTTTCAGAGACCCTGCCGGAGGACGAGACAGCCGGTCAGAAGAGCCGTCGTCTGAACCGCCACCCCCCGAATCCTGTTCTTTCCTTCCGCCCATGTGCTTTGGTTCATAAATGCGAATATCCGCTCCCGCTCTTTTCTCATCACTTTGCGGTCCAAGGTCCTGAAACATGGCCAGGTCATATCGGTCCGGCGGTACATAATCCGGGCTTTCGGCAACCTTTTTCCCGAATCCGCAGGCTGATCTCCAGATAGCGGATAACTCAGTATCCGGAAGCGGAGGGCGGCAGCGTGCAGCTTCCTTGAGGAACAGGCTGCGTGCCCGCTCTCCTTCCCCAAACCGCAAGATCACCCGTCCGGCATAGCGGCTCAGAGTAGCATTTCTTGTTCCCTCGGGAATGACATACTCATCCGCAGCAGAACGGAGAACTCCAGAATTGAAAATTCTGAAGCCTGAAGGCTCGCAGCCGAAAGACTTGGAATCTGAGTGACCGTTGAAATTGAAAGCAGCGCCCTGCTGTTTTATAAAGTCATCGATCGTGATGGTGCCTTCATGCCAGATGATCTCTTCTTCCCTGACCCGGCACCCATAGACAAACCTGGCGGCATCTACGGCATTCTCATCGAAAAAAGGAAAGCGCTGCTGAACCCGCGCCTTTAAGTCCCGGTACTGCTCACAGGATGTGATCTCATGGATCGGCGACAGGATGTGAAAACGGGGTCTCGCAGACTCATCCTTCTTCGGGATCTGATTATGCCTGCTCGGTGTGATGGCATAAGCGACATCCGGAAAATACAGTCCGATCATCTCCGGCGTGATCCATTTTTCCGGATCATCTTCGCCACTGTTGTCGACATCCCAGAAGGCTGCATCCGCACACATGAAGTTTCCATTGCTGCGGTAATTGTCCCTGAACTTCGCACAGACAAAATCCCGGCTGGCTGCCCTGCAGAGATCTGCCGGCGATCTGATCTTCATCTCAAACGGATAACGGCAGTTCTTCTGGTTCTGTACGCAGTTCGACCCGTACAGGGTAAAGTTCATCTTAGTCAAAAATCGCTTCTCCTCTCTTCCTGATCTCAGTTTCCGCATACAAAAAGCCCGTCACTAGCGACCTTTTCCCTACTTTGGTATAAGAAAAAGGACAGAGCGCCTGCCCTGTCCCTCTTGAGATATTTATGGTTGATATCAGGTTCCTCACCTATTTCAGCATCATAATAATACCACCCTCCAGTGTCTGGTTTTGAGAGTTAAAACGGAACTTTAATTCGAAACGGAACTATTATCCGAATCGAAGTCCATCCATTGGAGAGCGAGTGTTTCAAGCGCTCTGTGCTTTCTCTTCCGGATGCCGCGTTCCGTCATCCCATATTTCTCTGTCAGATCAGCGCAGCGAATTCCTTCCAGCAGCGTGTCTTCCGCAATCTCCCGTGTCCGTTCATCCTCTATGCCGGCAACACCCTGCTCCAGAAAATGCATCTCTTCTCTCGCCCGGACGTACCGGTCAAACGCTACCCGGTCTTCCTTCGGCAGTTTTTCCAGGATTTCCTTACTGTACCGGATTCTTCCCGTCTGGCCGATGTCCCGGTCATCCGTCTGGACCCTTTGAAGCAGGAGCGGACGGTTCCTGCAGAAATAATGTGCGTATGCACAGTCATACCCGCTGGCATATGCCCTCGCCATACGCTTTACCTTCCAGCAGTTCTCATAAAGCAGGGCCCGGTCCGCCTTCGCACATGGATCTATCCTACTGGGACGCCCACGTTTTCTTTTCATTACTTCTCCTGATAAGGGCATTCCCTGCCTCATAATCATCTTATCTTCCGTCGTCATTCTCCTCTCCGGCAGACTTCTCACTCTCAGAAAGCAACAACTCCATGAACTCCTTATACTCTTCATCTCCTTCGTATACAGATATCTCCGTTGCTACTGCCAGTACCGACTTGTCCCGTGCATGCGTTGTCTTCCACAGACTGTCCATCGGCATAAAGCTGTCGTGTGCCTGCCGGAGCGACATCCGGTGCCGAAACACACTACGGTATATCACTCTCTCTTCGGCACTCATCCGTTCCTTCATGGCGGCATCGACCATGCCAAGCTGCCAGTCAGTGTACTGAAGTTCATAGCAGGCACTCTGATATTCCCGGTCCATCTGCCTCTGTCTCTTCGAGATGTAACCGTCTTCAAGCATTACTGCCGCCTTCTCCGGCACATTGCTGAGGCTGCTGGTCTGTACTCGCTCGGAATCCATCCTCACCGTCACTTCTGACAGGTCAGCGATCGCCATCTCTTCCGTATACCGGATCGGTCCACTGTCCCTGATCATCCTCAGCCGGCGCTGTTTTTTCAGGAGAGAAGGCAGTTTTTTCGAGATGAAAAGAGCCGCGTTCAGATATGCATTGGTTCTGCCTGCGGCCTTTTCCCCGGTCCCGTTTTTTATTATGCCGGTCTCCTTCTTTCCGGCCACTGACACCAGCCTCCCCTCCCTGCTTTTATGTACGATGTATCGTCAGTCTCGCCTTCACAGCAGCGATCAGCTTCTCCTGCGTTACCTCTTTCGCCTTCAGTGCCCGCATCACATCCTCGTCGATTGTGTTTCTGCAGATAATATGGCAGATCGTGACGACATTCTCCTGACCCTGGCGCCAGAGCCGTGCATTTGTCTGCTGGTAGAGTTCCAGCGACCATGTCAGGCCAAACCAGATCAGGATGTGTCCTCCCCTCTGGAGGTTCAGCCCATGACCGGCAGACGCAGGATGAATCAATGCTGTCTCCATCCTCCCTTCATTCCAGTCCCTGATATCCTCCGATGTCCGAATCTCTTTCGGACAGTATCCCGCTTCTTTCAGTCTCTTCATGATCCTGTCCCGGTCATGCCGGAACCAGTATGCGATCAGCAAACTCTGTCCGTTTGCAGATTCCAGAAAATCCTCCAGAGCATCCAGCTTCCGCTTATGCAATTCCAGCGTCTGCCCATTCTCATCGTAGACAGCGCCGTTTGCCATCTGGAGCAGCTTTCCGCTGAGGGATGCGGCATTCTGTGCGCTGGCGTCCCCCTCATTCATGGAGAGAACCATCTCTCTTTTCAGTGTCTCATAAGCATCCTGCTCCTCCTCACTCATACCCACCTTAACTTCTGTAGAAATACAATCCGGCATCTTCAGATAATCCTTCGCTTTCATGGAGATGGTGATATCCGCGATCCGCCTGTAGATCTCATCTTCCGCCCCTGGCTTTGGCTGATAGGAATAGATGGCGTGTGTACGAGGATCTACCCGTTTCGGGTCAAAATATGTTTCCCTGTATCGTCCGATGTATCTTCCGAGCCTCACCCCTTCATCCAGGATGCCAATCTCCGCCCATAGGTCCATGAGTCCATTTGATGTCGGCGTCCCGGTCAGACCGACTACCCTCTTCGCGCAGGAACGGATCTGTCGCATGTACCGGAACCGCTGTGACCGGAAGTTCTTGAAAGAGGACAGTTCATCCAGCACGATCATGTCGAAGTCAAATGACCGTCTCTGGCTGTGATAATAATCAGCGAGCCACTTGATGTTCTCCCGGTTGATGATATAGATCATCGCATTTCTGTTCACAGCTTTAATTCTTGCGGAAAGATCACCGACGATCACGGAGCATGTCAGGTCCTGCAGATGCTCCCATTTCTCGATCTCGGAAGGCCAGGTATCCCGTGCCACCCGGAGCGGCGCCGTGACAAGCACCTTATTCACCTCTCCCCGTACGATCAGGTCCCGGATCGCCGTCAGCGTGATCGCTGTCTTCCCGAGCCCCATATCGAGCAGAAGTGCGGAGATGGGATGAGATTCGATGTACCGGATACAATATGTCTGATATTCATGCGGTTCGAATTTCAAGTCCTCACAGCCTCCCGTTCATATATTTCGTTCCGTATGGGTCCGTACTGCAGAGGCTGTTGGTCGCAAATGCACAGTCCTTCGAGCAGAAGAACAGATCCATGGAGATCCGGCAGACTCCCTGTCCCTCCTTCAGGTCATAGAACTCACAGTCCGGATTGACCGCTTTCTGCTGTTCCCTGATCTTTCTGGCTGCATCCTCCAGTCGCTTCTGCATCATCTCATCATCGGCTTCCTTTCGGATCGTCATGACTTCCTCCCGGAATAACAATTCTTCCTTTCCGTCTTCCCAGGCATCTCCCGATGCAGCTGGGATCTCTGTTCCGATGTCTTCCGGAAATCTGCTGCCCGGTCTCCACTGCCTAATCGCCTGGGTTGCCGGAATGATCTGCTTCAGATGGTCGATGCAAATGACCGGATAGCCGATCTTCCTCAGCTGAAAGACCCTTTTTCTCTGGATCTGAGGTATCTCCCTTCCTGTTTTCGTGAATACCGCACACACATAGCGCTCTGGCGGATAAAGAATCATCCAGTCCGGAAGACCTTCTATCTTCTCAGATTCCATCGGACAGGCTACACCGTCTGTCCTGCGGACGTACTTGACAAATTCGTTCTCGATCACGTTGTCAGTGCTCTTTGTCTTTTCCGTTGATATCCCCCTCCCTGTCCGTGCGCCCGATCCTCTGCAGTCGTTTTCGTTCCTGCTCCCGGATCTTTTCCTTTACATCCTCCTTCGCCTTGCTCTGAATCAGATGCATCAGCTTCTCCCCGCTGACATCGGTGTACATCTCGAACCGGTCACTGAGAAAGAATTCTTCCAGATCCAGCTTCTCGATGATATAGGCAACATGGTTCTTTCCCTTCGGTGTTTCGTACAGATACTTCAATACTCCAAGGTAGTCGATACAGGCCTGCTGAACGACTCCCGCCGCCAGCTCCCTGTATGGTTCATCTCCGGCATCGTTCACACTGTTTGCTCTCAATCAGCCTCCACCCGCCTTTCTGCCTGACCGCTTCCAGAACTGGTTTCCTCTTCGGCTCCCTTGTTGGTTTCTGCCTCAGCTGCCACAGCTTCTTCCGCAAGCTCCTTCCTGCATCCCGATGCACGGTATGCTGCAATCTCCTTTGACACACCGTCTGTGAAATCCTGATCGAATACTCCCACAATGTCCGGGGATATCTGGTATCGCTCTATCAGGTCCCGCCTGCCGATGCTGATCAGCCGGACCAGGCATTCCTTCTGTTCCTTCTTGTTGTCTTCCGCGCTCCGATAAAATGGACATGTCTGTCCTCCACCGCTCGTTCCGTCTACCTTAGGAAAATGATTCTCCCTGAGGATGGTGCATCTTCCATATTTGTTTGCGAAGCATTCCCTGTAGCTCTGACACAGCGGCAGCCATGGCATGTCCTGTACCCTCGCGATTTTTCCGGAAGAAGGATGGTCTCTCCTGTGTCTGTTCTCGTCCAAGTTTTCTGTCTCCTCCCTGCTTATGTCTTGTAGTAATAGTGCGGTGCACTGTATCCGTCCGCCCTCAGGGGACAGTCCATGCACCAAGCGGGATTTTCTGACATCAGGCTGCTGACTTCATCGACAGACCATGTCCCATCCGGTATTTCCGCGATGACCTCGTCATGGACATGGCCGACGATTCTGAGCCCTGCTTTCTGCATCCTCAGCATCGCTTCTGCCAGAATGTCCCTTGCGATGGCCTGTGTCGCATTCTCGACCAGCCGACCGCCGTAGGTCTCCTGCCTGGTCCAGTGGCCGTTTGTCCCGATACCCTCAAACGTCAGTGTCATGGATCCGAACCGATTCATCTTCAGTTTCGGATGGATGTAAGCAAGTTTCCTTCCCGATGGCAATATCATCCAAAGTGTGCTGTCCTGATATCTCAGCCTGACCTTCCGGACACGCCGCTCCAGATGGTCCGTGACCGTTTCCTTCGCGGCATTCTCCATGTCATGCCAGTACCGGACTATATGAGGATTTGCGTCCCTCCACCTCCGGATGATCTCCGGAAGCTCTTTTTCCGTCAGTCCCATATCCAGGGCGCCCATCGCAATCAGGGCACCGACACCTCCCTGATAACCGCAGGCAAGTGTCGCGATCTTTCCCTTCTGTCTGAGTTCTCTATTGATTCCGTGCTTCTCGACCGGAACACCGAACATAGACGATGCGACCGAGCAGTACAGATCCTTCCCCTCCCGAAAGGCCTTCAGTGTCTCTTTCTCCCCGGCCTCCCAGGCAAGTACCCGGGCCTCGATTGCGGAAAAGTCCGCGACCACAAATCCATATCCTTTTTCCGGGACCAGCATCGTGCGTACGAGCTGTGAGAGGATGTCCTGCGTGTTGCCGTAGATGGATTCGATCATGTCAAAGGAACCGCTTTTCACGAGCTCTCTCGCCTCATCCAGTGTTGGGATATCATTGCGCCTCAGGTTATGAAGCTGCAGGTGTCTTCCGGACCATCTCGACGTCCTTCCAGCGCCGGCAAACTGAAACATCCCCCGGACTCTTCCATCGCTGCAAACACAGCGCTCTGCCGCCTGGTACTTCCTGACAGAGCTTTTCGACATCTGCTGGCGGAGTGAGAGCATCTCAACAGCTTCCCCTTTACGTCTGGAATCCTGAACGTTACATCCAGATTCTGTAGCTGGCATTCTTACGTCATCTGTTCCATGATCTTTTTTCAGTTCACAGAGGACCCGCTCCACATCCTTGCTCCCCATGGTGTCGAAGGAGATTCCTCTCTCCCGGAACCACCCTTTCAGCTGAAGAACGGAGTTTGGATTCTCCAGCCCCGTGATCTCCCTGGCTCTCTTTGTCAGCTTCTCCGTCATCTCCCGGTCACACTCGATTGCTTCTCTTACCAGGTCTTTGTCGATCCGCACCCCAAGATCATTGATCCGCTGGTCCATGTGGTAGAAATCCCATTCCTTTGCAGGCAGTGGATGCTTCTCAAGCCTGTGGCGGATGTCCCGCTCCGTTCTCACGTCCTGCGCGTTGTATGCCTTAAACATCTCCCAGGCGGCAGGATCATCTTCCGGCATCCATCTGGATGGTGGACTGCCAGCAATCTGAGATCTCGACACAGAAAACTTCCGGATCAGCATCTCTCCCGCCCGGTCTTTCTGCTCAACAGTCTTCAGCACACTTGCCGCATCCTTCAGATGGAGCGGAAGTGACAGCTCCGCCGCATGAACCATGGAGCAGCGCCACTGGTCCGGATCCAACGTATGTCCGAGATAACGCCCGATACAGGTCCGCTCGAACTGCGCATTCCAGGCGCACTTGATGATGTCCGGGTCTTCAAGTGCCGTTATGACATCTTCCGGAAGTTTCTCTCCGGACGCCAGGTCGATCACCCGGACCTCTTCATCGTCAAAGGCATATCCGAAAAGCAGGATCTCAAAGTCATCTGATTCTGCATACCGGTACACTCCGCTCCGACTCAGGTCTACAGAAGAATATGTTTCAATGTCTATTCCCAGAATCCGCAAGGATCACTCCCTCCTCTTTCTCAGATGCCCCGTCATCTCAGTAACGGAGATGACGGGGGGTTGCATATATGCCACGGCGTCCGGATTCTCACATGTAATCAGGCAGGTCTTCCTTTCGAGCAAGCGCCCCACCACTGCCCTTCGCCGTCTTTCCTGCATCTGTGACGTCTTCTTCTGCTTCATCGTCATCCAGCGGGTCGAAATCATCCTCTGCATTGGTCTGGTGCGTCAGCCTCTCCCCGTCCGTGACCTTCTGGATGTTTCCAAGCGCAGCTCCGATTCCCTGCCGGTCTTCCACGTTGTAGGCAAAGAAGGTGACCATCACGTTGCAATAGCAGCCGGAATACACATCCATCGGATCATCAATGGGCTTCACTCTCCGGTCCACGATCTGAGGCCGGTCTTCCGAATAGGCATTCACATAAAACGCATTTGCGAAAGCCTCATCGTCCGGATGTTCCGAATCTCCGTCGTGAACTGGCATCTTCAGGTTATCCGGGACCTTTCCGCCCCACTTCTTCGCGCCCATGGCGACCGCCACCTCGATTGCATCTCCGATCTTCTTGATGAGATCCGAATCCTCCTTTGAAATAATCGCTGTCAGTGAATACTTCGGCTCTGAATCATTCACCGGTCTCGCAGTCCAGATGTGCTCATAATCGATTCTTACATTGCTGAGCATGACCCTTGTCGGGCTGATATTTTTCTTCGCCATTCTTTTCCTTTCCACGTAAAGCTATGTTTCTGACTCCGTTTGGTTTCCAGCCATCACAGCGCTTCCACCGCCTTCAGAAATGCGCTGTACGATTCTTTAGGAAGCTCCCTTACTTTCTCTGTATGAAAATCCTCATTCAGGATTTCCCGGATCCGTTCGCTGTTTTCTTCCTTCTCATCGATCTTCGCTGTAATTGCCTTCGTCAGGTCAGCCAGCGTAATCTCTGATACTTCCGGCTTCCTCTTCTCCGCTTTCTGTGCTGCTTTCTTCAGAATCTCCCTGGATGCTTTCAGTCCTGCTTTCTCCATTCCTTTTTCTTCAACTTCATCATCAGGATCTGCAGACCCGTTCATGGTACGGACTGCATCGAGCATCACCGACAGTCCCGTACATACGACCTGCATGCCATCCAGAAGTCTCAGTGCATTTATCTCTGATTCGTATTCCCTCATCGCATTCTCCCTGTCTGAATCAAAAATTTCTTCCGCCTTCCCGCTGCTTCGCAGCTTTGTCTCTTCCGGTCTTCTGCCCTCCTTCCCTATGACCAGAGAGGATTTCTTGTCAAACCCCTTCACTTAGTGTCATGGGAGAGGGCAAAATGATGTCGGTTGAAGGAGAAATTTTTACTTTTTCTTCTGAAGGCGTCTTCCTGCGTTCCTCAGGACGCCCTGGACACTGGATCTTTTTTCCTGATAAAGCTCCGCGATCTCTTCCTGCGTATAGCCGTAATAATGCTTCAGGACATAGAACTTTCTTTGCTTTTCCGTGAGGCTGTTCAGCTTCTCTTCCTGTGTTTCTTTCCTGATGACAGCCTCTTCAGGGTCCGGGAACCGGCAGACACCCTGCCAGCATCCATCTGATCCTGCGCAGATATCGTCATCTGTCTCCCCAGTCCTCGAACCATACCTTGATCCGGTCCTGTTCATGCTGTTATTCTCGATACGATGATCCCCGCAGACGGTAATGGCAGTCATCCAGGGAAGCTCTCCAAGCCCATCCACTGTCTCTTCCTGCTTCTGATACTGCTTCTCAGCATCCGTCAAGCGGTCGAAGTGATAGGTGTAGGACCGGCAGTCTTTGATGAACATGATGGTCCTGCCAGTTTCATTGCTGTAGACAACGTATCCGTTGGAGTAGATCTCACAGTTATCCTCACGAATGACCACTGAAGCACTGTTCTTCAGGGCAGTGATCTTCGGGACACATGCAAGTCTGGAAATGCTTCCGAGTATTCCGATCACCTCGTTGAGGGTCATACCATCCAGATTCCTGCAGGTGCCGGATCCGGTAAATGCTTCGTTCTGTGCTGCTTCGTTCTGAACTCTGATTGTCGTTGCTGCCATGGTCTTTGTCCTTTCTGCGGACGTCCGGCAGCAACGAATGGAGTGCGGTCTTTCGACTATCTCCCGGGATGGATCCCCTCCGGCACATAAAAAATGCATAAGGCAGACGATCCACCAAAACGATTCCTTCAGTTCCCTGACCAGGAATTCTGAAGGACCGTATGAATCATTGCTGCCGTATGCATCCGGCTTTATAAGATTATTTGACTGTTCTGTTCAGGAAGGACCGTTCCCTGTACTCCGGGATCTGTTCTCCTGAACTGACCATAGCTTACCCTGGATGATTCATTCATTCGACTGCATGAATCGACGCAAAATGATTCCCTAAAACGGCACAAGAATGGCATATTTCCGTCCGATTTATGGCTCTCCGAATGTCCGGATTCCGGGAAACCTGTATAGATACTGCATTTATTGCTCCGAGGCATCTTGCGTCGGAACCGACGCAAAATGGAAAAATATTTTTTAAGGCAATCGACACCGAGAACCGGCGACGTGAAACGAGCGCTTGCTCAAGGGTAAAAAAAGACCGGAGGTCGTGTTGACCTCCGGTACCGAAAGAAAAGGTTATAAGATTGATCTATTCATCATCAAAATGTTGCCGTTCCGGAGAACGGTACCACCTTATATGAATCGAAAATATCATTCACGGAACCGTCCCCAGTCAATGGCCGAAATCCAGCCTCCTGCAGCATCTCGTTTGCTTTGTTGATCGTCATATCATCCTGTTCGATCATCATTCGAAGCATCTCGTTATGGCGGCTGTATGTCAGAGTACGTCCTGACAGATGCGCCAGACGGAAGAAGAACAGCGTCGGGGTTTTCAGCGCAATACATAAAGCCGCAATCTGATCTATTGAAGGGCAATGTGAATGAATCAGCTTGAATACAGTCTGTTTATCCATCCCCAGACGCTCCGCAAGTTCCTCCTGCGTTACGCCCGTCGCGCTCATCAGAATCTTCATCGCAGCCGGGAAATCACTGCCGAGCCTGTCATCGAGATTCATCCAGAACCCCATGTTATCAGATTTCGTTCCTGTCTCCTCGAATCTGCTGATTCTATCATTGTCGATTCTATTATCGTTCATACTCATACCTCCTTGCTGCGAATCAATGGTTCATACTTCATCTGAAGCAGCATCTCGTTGCACTGCCCCACAGTAATCGTGCCGCTCTGTGCCAGCAGCATCTGCAGAATTCCGTCATAGATGCTTCCTGCCCTAAATGTATGATCTGCGAGCTCTACCAGACGCATAGAGATCATAAATGGAAGCTCAAGTGCAATACAGAATGCCACGATACTTGTCTTCTTCGGGTACTGTCTGTGGATGAACCGGTAGACCCAATCCCGATCAACGGTTCCGATCATATCAGCGAGGCGCTCCTGGGAGACATTCTTTTTTCCCAAGATATCCTGTACTGCTTCTTCAAAATCATCCGGGAGGGTCTTGTTCAGCTGTGACCAGAGTTCGAAGTCCTTCACGCATGCCCGGTTTAATTCCTCCGATCCATCCCCGTCAGGAGCGAGATACATGCTGTAATTGCCAAAGTACTTTTCCGTCTCCGGCTCTTTCTTCGAACGAGTCGCAATGCCGGGAACATACTGCAGCCTTGTGTGTCTTTTTCTGCGAATAAATCCGATGCAACACTCGTCAAGATGTTTCCTCGCATATGGTGTCAGTCCCCATGCCCCCGGGAAATACTCCATGACATACTTCGGAGTATTCAGACAGAAATGGTCCTCCAGAAAAATATATTTTCCGCTGTATATTTTGTTCAGGAATGCCAGATCCTGCCTTCCGGTAAAAAGTTCCAGTGCGTCCTTCTCGGGGATCGTATAGGTAACGCCTTCCATTCGGCTATTCACACTCTTATAGTCTGAAACATGGCGAGTGCTGCCCGAATAACAATCGATTGCCTCAACCTCCGGATATCCGAGTTCCTTCATGCGGATAATGGCCATCTGCCTGGATACATCAAACACATCCATCAGGTGCCGCACTGTTCCCTCGATTGTCTCCACATCTCTTGTTCCACCATGTTCTCTAACGTAGTCTTCAGCCACCTCGGTGACCATCTCAGAAGGCATCATCAGATAGGCGGGAAGCTTTCTCGCCTGGCGCTCCATCCGGTCCATCATAATGTTCTCCGGATGCTTTGTCTGTTTCACTTCCCTGCAGGCGATTCCGACGTAAATCCTTTTCGACACATCCTGAAGCAGAAAGAAAAACTGGTCCAGCGCTGCGTGACAGCATTCATGAACGATGGTGCTGTTGCGGAGCTTTTGTGATGTGCAGGATGCAGTGTTGATCAGAATATCCCCTCTTGCGAAGTCCGTGAATACAACGTTGCCTTTCTCATCGTAGGTCAGTTCTCTCTTGCCATTGAAGAATATAAGTCCGAGAATGTTGCTGTCCCTGTCCGTCATCCTCCGGTCAAAGACTCTCAGTCCCATGCGCCAGGCAAGTGTATCTCCGTCCAACCTTCCTGGTTTTTCGATCATCTCCGGATAATAAGTCCAAAGAAGATAATCGGACAGATATTCATATGCACACTCCGGAAATCGGGGTAGCAGGTAACAATCAAGCGGGATGAGTGCTGTATCCCTCATCATTGCCTCCTCACCCTCGTCGTAATCACATATTTCCATCCTAAGAAGCCTGTAGTGATTTGGAGTAAAGTTGAAGATAGTCTTGATTACAATACGAAGCCCCTTCATGATCCTCGTCAATCCGGCAGGAACGTCTGATGTACTCTCAATGAATACCGGCTGATTGTCAAGCCTCTGGCCTTCCTGCACCATCTCATTGCCAAAGAGATCAATGTCTGCGTCAAGAACGATGTCTGCCCTGAAATTCTCAATGTCCTGACACAGGACGGAGTTCACGTCAGCGACGCGGATTCTCTTGATCAGGCAGTACAGTGCAACCACATCTGATTGGGGACTCAACATGACCTGATACCAGCGAGCCCTGATATACATCTGATAAGCCTTCTTATAGTTGAGCTCATAACGCTTGCACAGTAATTCATCCAGCGAGATTGGATCCTCCGGTCTTTCCGGAAAGCCTTCCAGCCCCAGATATGGGACATCATCGTATCTCAGCCAGAAGTTCGGGTTCTCCTCCAGCCACCGCTTCTCCTGAGGCTCCATCTCCTCAAAACCCATATAAGGTGCTCTCGTATACCTTACTCCGTTATAGCGCACTCTTCTAATACTCATTCTCTTTATCCCTTTCGTGTCATATAAAGCAGAGCTGATGAAATTCATCATGACCGCCCGGCCGCATTCTGCATCAGGACAATGCTGCCTGCCGTTATCACACATCCGCTGTATCCGGTCCTGTCAGATACAGTTTTGGTTCCGTCTTCTGTCCTTATGGTTTTCTGCCTGTCATTGCCACCTCCTCGACATCATCTAGCTCCACACTTGTTTTCGCAAGCATTGTTGTGTGATGTCTGTATCCTACACCGGGTGGAAAGGAAAATCAATAGGTATTGCACATATTTTATTAACATTATTGTAATTGAATGTTGAATATATATGTGCTATTCTATTAACGTAAGTAGACCTACTGAGCAATAGAGTCATTGAATGACGGAGAAAACGCAGAAACACCGTCTGCAATCTCCGGAAAGGACCCGGACATGACAAAACAGAAAAAACTGACAGTCTTCGGTGAAGTCCTGAAGAAGTATAGAAAGAGCGCCGGCTGCACACAGCAGCAGCTTGCAGAAATGCTGGGTGTCTCCCGCAATACGGTGATTCTGTGGGAGAACAACACCGTACGACCTGATGTAGAGACGATTCAATCGATTGCTGAGATCACGGGCGTGCCTCTTTATGAGCTGTTCGGACTCCCGTCAATGGAGCCAGATCGGTCCGAGAAGAAGATCATATTCCTCTATCGTCAGCTGAGCCCGGAAAATCAGAAGATGGCTCAGGGTATCCTGAAATCGATGGTCCGGGCTGAGGAAGAACAGAATATGGCTTCCGTGGATACGAATACGTATAAATTTGTCGAGCTTGAACCCACGTCAGCTGCAGCCGGCGCAGGATGTCCATTCGGAAATGACAAACCGGATTACCGCTTTGTAAAAAAGAATGAGGTCAATGAAACGGCAGACGCCCTGATTGCTGTCAGTGGGAGAAGTATGGAGCCGCGCTATCGTGACGGCGATCTGGTCTATTTTCGTTTTTCTTCCACTGCAGATGACGGACAAGACGTAATATGCACCACAAATGACGGTGCCGTGATCAAGCACAAGATTGGGAACCGGCTCTACTCTCTCAATGCTGAATTCCCCTATGGAGAGAAAAACGACGACGACCATGTCCAGATTGAAGGTGTCGTTCTGGGAATCGCCAATCCTGCAGATTTCGCGCAGAAGAAAGACCTGGACGCACTGGAAGACGCGATGCATGACAAGATTGCAGACTTCAAAGAAAAATACGGGATTTACTGAAGCAGTAGTGAAAGGCTACTGCTTCCTTTTCTTCTCCCGCCAACGGGCTATCCTCCTGGCATTGCCGGTCTTATCTTCAAGATCATACACAGTTTTATCGTACGGAAGGTACATCGTCACAAGAGCACATGATACTCCAAGTTCAGCAGCAACCTGCTTTACCGATCCGTATTTCTGATATAGTTCTGCAACCTCCCGGCTCCGTTCCGTGGACCAGCAATGACCCGTGATCAAAATCTTCCGAATCTTCGCAGTGGACATGTCATATCCATATTTCTTCAACTCAGCCCTAAATGCCGCCAGCGAGGTGTGATCCGCCCGTTGACCAGGTACCCAGTCAGATCCTCCTGGCTTGCTGTCTTCATATCGGTCATCATATTGGTCACCATAGAGACCACAAATCATGTCGATGAACTCGGCACTAGGATTGTGCTGCTCTTTGTGCCGGCCGTCGAGCTTCTCAGTTTCTCTTCTACTTTCCATAAATCTATTTCCTTATTCAACTAACACATTTCTAGTAACACATTCGCAAAGCACCGACCGGGACTCTGCATCCCGGTCAGGCATTTCATATCTATTATTATCAAGAGTATGTGTTCCTTGCTGTTCACCCGGAAAATATCCACAAGACCTTTCTTCCATATTTTTCTTCAAATCATCAATCTCGTCAAGCACGAGATTCATTTTTTCTTCCAGCTCATCCATAGAAATCTGAATCTGCATGAGCTGTTCGTACGTATCGGTAATTGTCAAGGTAGTTGTCAGTAAAACTTGAAATTTTGTGTTACGGTTTCACCGTCCATTTGAGCTGGCCGATTGTCTCCGCCCTCCTCAGCACTGTCAATGGCAAGCAGCTTCGCTGATGCCTGCGGCATCCATTGACATTCCTGAGGAGAGCAGAGAATGGGCCGCCAGGTCAAATGACGGTTGATTATGAAGCTAAAGCCTCCATCTCCTGTTCTGTGCGTTCTTTCTGAACAACTCTGTCGGGATTGAGGCATACTTCCTCGGGAAGATCCCAGTTCCTTGTGGCACGACCGTTCCAGCGCTCCGGGTGCTCCGCTTTGGCCTTTTCATAGACCTCATGGCGCTTTGCCAGGATCTCTGCTCCTTTCCCTGAGCGGCGCTGCATTGGTGTAAGGAACTTCAGGCCGCTGTGGCGGTGTTCGTAGTTGTACCAGTGAACGAAGAGACTGACCCACTCACGGGCTTCCTCGATGGTGGAAAATCCCTTTGGCTGATAGTTTGGCCGATACTTCAGTGTCTTGAACAAGCTTTCCGCATACGGATTGTCATTGCTGACGCGCGGCCGGCTGTTGGATGGTGTAATACCAAGCTGATACAGCGTTGCGAGCATCGTGGCGCCCTTCATCGGTGAACCGTTATCGGAATGAAGGACCAGCGGCGAAGTGGTAAGCCTGTGCTGGCGCATTACAGTCTTTCTGATCTCGTCACTGGCGAGGTCTGCGTTTTCCTCCTCATAGACCTCCCATCCGACGATGGAACGGTCATAGAGGTCAGAAAACAGGTACAGGTAATAGAACAGGCCTTTATGCGGCCCGTTCAGGTAGGTGATGTCCCACAGGGAACATTTATCGCCCCTTTTCTTAACTCCTCATAAACAACAGCACTTAACATATTGCGCGCGGAGGCATCCAGAATATTATTAATTTCAATTTCTTTCGGTGGTTTTGGAATTTTGTCAGCATTCATAGCGGCTTGGAGTAAATGTAGGATGTAAAGATTACTTAATCTATTTTGATTATCCAACTTTTCTAGCATCTATTCCTCCACCATTCAAGAAACCTTTTTCTCTGTTTTTTTCATAAGTGTAGAGCACTAGAAATCATCTACCCCGACCACATTTAATGTCTGATATTTTCCGGCTTTAAAGCTTATTATGTTGAGCACAATCCAACAAATAATCAAGGCAACCGTATTATAAATAGGAGCGGTACCTAATTCATCGCTCATGAAACGTTCTTCTATTGAAAATTCAAAAATTGGATAGATGAGCGTAGAATAAATTATCAGTAACAACTGGTGATTCTTTTTCTTGAAAACTACATTAAAAAATAATGAAGTAATAATTCCAAGAAGAAGCATTATGAAATAATTTCCTGAATATGAGTAATCTGCAACATATCTTCGAAATGTTGTAAAAATATTTCCGACGTATCCATTTATACTTACTGGCTCAAGCGCTCCATTGACTTTTGGTGCAGCGATCCCAAAAGATTTAAGCATATCATAAAAATTACCAAGAGTATATGTTCCCATAATGCTTGGATGCTTTACACCGTTAGTCAAATACTTATCAAGAGCAGGAATACTAAGCCCAGCATATGTACTCAAAATATTAAAAATTGAAGTATCTCCATGATGTAATCCTTGCCGCAAATATTGAAGACCGACAAATAAGCCAAAAATAGCTAGAATACCTATAGAAATAACCCTTATAAATCGCCTAATTGTCTGTCCTGAAAGGTGTAATAATCTGGTCAATAAAATTCCATATACCAATAAAATATATCCAATATAATATATTAACAAAGTCCTTCCCGTAGATAATACAGCATTTAATAAATAGGGAATGCTTGGCAACCATAAGTATAAATTTTTTTTCATGTCGGTTACCTTCTGCACCACAAGCAAGTAAAAAAACTTATAAATGCAAATATATGCCACTGCTCTGCTGAAAAACATTGCAATAGCATCAATAGGACTAGATGATGAACGGCCTAAAAAGTAAGAATCGCGAGCTTGTTTTAAAGAAGATCCGAATGATGCTAACCCTTGCCATCCTCCACTTAGAACAGTCCGTATACGGTGCGTGGAAAGTAATAACAGGAGAACTGTAATAATTATCACAAATGACATCTGTGGGCATTTACAATAATTTTCATATTCTTCGTCATTAACAAAATAATTAATAATTGCTGTCGAAATTGAACTTCCAATAATGAAGATGAAGATAGATAACCATATGAAACTGATAGTGGAAAAATGCATTTGATAATGCCACCATACATTTCCTCCAATAGCAACTAAATTACTAAAAATAAAAACAATGCAAATAATGCAGGACGGGTTAAAAATCCTTTTATTATTGAATTGATAAGCGATCACCAATAATAAAATAAGTCCTATTAGCAAAACAAATAGCATAACTTCTCACCTAATAAATTTATTTTTTAGTTTTCTGATTATCATTAAAAGCATTTCATCACGTAGAACAATTAGAATAACTGCGTACGAAGCAATACTAATAATAACAGTAGCTATTGTAATAATAATTTCATTTGTTATTATATGTGAAAGCGATATATAGATAATTACAATTAGCATAGATTCAAATACTGCATGTAATAAACTCTTCCTAACTTTCTTCCATATAATATAATTCTTAAAGTCCGGTGTTCGAATCATACAAAAAACTAATACAAATAATTCTGCCACTAATGTGGTAAATGCAGCCCCATTATAATGGAAGCGTTTTATTATCAACAAATTAATAATAAAATCTAATAACGCCCCGCCTATCGTTGCTAGTAAATTTATCTTTTCATTTCTAAGTGCGATGTTAAGACACTGGGAAATTAATCCGCCGTACAATGCAAATATAAAAGAGATGCTTAAAATCTTTAAAGTAATAGATGCTTCAGCATATTCTGAGCCCCCAAGAATCAGCATTAATCCTTTTGATAATACAAACATTCCAGTTGAAATAGGTATAATTACAATAGTTAGCGCAGATGTAAGATTCGTGTATAATTTAATAAAATTCTTATTATCATTGTTTGCTTTGTAATATGAGAGACGAGATAGCGGAACAATATAAACTGAAGCAAGTATATTTTTTACTAATGAATACAACTTAACGGCAGAAGAATATAAACCCACATCTTTATCAGAAGTCATTGCCCCGAGCATGACAGTATCTATATTCATATAAATTTGCACTGCTACGTTATTAGAGAATAAAATAAGTAAAGGCTTAAAATGTCTACTTAATCCCGCTTTCTTAGGTAATGAAAGTGAGATATATTTTCTACAATAAATCCAATTAGTTACGCTAATAAGAAGTACAGCGCTTGTCTGAATAAAGGCATACACCAAATAATCGCTGGGCTTATGTACAAAAATAAATATCCCAGTTATCTGCATGCAATTAATAATAATACTTCTTACAGTAATATATAGAAAATCTTCAAAAACTGAGTTTACCCATTCAAAACTAGTAGAGGTTGCAAGGATCGACAAGCTCTGAATCAATAGTAAAGCTCGGTAGCTAGCTAGACTGTTATTAAAAATAATAATAAGTATGAGTAAAGCGTAAGAAAATACAGTTAAGCATATATTAATCGCAAAAATTTGAGAGGCGAATACCTGTACCTCCTTTTTATCATCTCGAATTCGTGCGCCTTCACGAACGGCATATGTATTTGTTCCTAATACTGCGATTAATGAAAAATAACTTATTATCGATGCTCCGTAAGATACTTTACCTATATTTGATGCCCCTAAAATTCGTAACAAATATGGGTATGTTACCAGTGGCAATAATATCTGGGAGACCGATTTTATGGTATTAAAAATAATATTACTACTTACGCTGCGCCTTGAACTTGTCATTAGAATCCTCAAATGATTCATGAAATAATCTTATTAACACAGTTACGCTTTTCTAAATAAGAAATAAAACACATAATCAAATTTTCTCTTTGATGTTGAAAATTTATTTTTCATTAACAATGATAATATCTTCTTTCTTCTCCCTGCCACGTTTGAAGTTTTGTCAAACAGCAACAACATATTTTTTGTTTCGTTATCAAAATACCTCTGATAGCCAATGAGTAATTCGTGCGCCGTCTTTGAAATAAAGGATTTATCCGTATAAAATAAATTCTTCAGATGCGCAGTAATTCTATTCAACTGCCCAACTGAAGTTCCCAAAGTATTATCTCCATGCAATCTATAAGTCATATAAGGATTTTTGTCATATATTACTTTTAAATCGTTACAGTAAGAACATACCCTAAGAATCCACGAATCATGCATCTCCAGCCATTTGGGCTGATATTCTGATACCCTTTCAACTACTTTATAATCGAATACCATCGTACAACCGGCCACCGAATTTCTAAAAAGCGTCTCAATCGGTGAATACTCAGTAGCCGGAATAATATGAGAAATATGCTTTTGCTCATCATAGGCGTTCGTAGAGCCGCAATATAAATTAGCATTAAATTTAGCCAATGCTTTTACAGCACTGTAAAGCTTATTCTCCTTCCATTGATCATCCTGATCCGAAAAGGCGTAATAATCATATGCTCGGTATTCAGCATTTGCTTTCTTAATTAAATCTAAAAAGCTCTTTGCTGCGCCAAGATTAGGACCTGTATAATAATTAATATTATATCTATGTAAGATTTCTATTGTTGCATCAGTAGAATGATCATCTCTCACTAAAATATCGACATCTACACCATTTTGCGCCAGTAATGAGTCTAATTGATATTTAAGATATTTACTTCCATTGTAGGTTGAGAGTAGGACTAATACTTTCTTCATTTTTCTCCTTCAAGCACAGCTTCTAATTCAGAAACCTTATCTTCAATAGTAAGATGGTCGCTATAATACTGGTGCCCTGCTAATCCCATGTCAGACCGGATATTTTCATTCTCAAATAATAGTCTTATCCAATATGCCATTTCATCCGCATCTCTAACAACCGTTCCCCCAGGTAAGAATCTTGCAACTCCGACATCTGTTGAAATAAAAGGTACACTTGAAGCCATTGACTCAATCAACGAAATAGAAAATGCTTCCCATGTACTTCCTAGTAGATACAATGAAGCATTTCTTACTTCACTTATGGTTTCTTTCCTACTCTGTCCATAAATAAATCTCACATTATGCGTTCCATATTTCTTATCATAATCGCCGATAATCTTTTCCAATGTTTCTGCATATTTTGTACGAGAACTTCCTATTAAATGCAATTCTACGCCAGGTACAGAAGCCTTATAAAATGCTTCTATTATTCTTCCTTGATTTTTTCTAGGAGTAAAATTTGCAACGCACACGCAATACTTATCCCCCTCTCGGGCAGGCGTTTCAACTGAAAACCTAGAATCTGCAGCATTTTCTAATACAGTACTTCTAATTCCATATTTTTTCTCAAAATACTGATACCCATAATCAAATTGATGCAGCTGCAATACAGTATTATATTTTGAAAAATCCGTTGTTCGATAAAGATACCCCCACCGTATATTCCGCCAAATCTTATATGCAAATGACTTAATACTAGCAAAGTCAGATTTTTTCCAATGAGAGTCATAAATTCCATGAAGGTGCAATATTTTTCTGCAGTCAATTTTATCAAGTACTGGCAATAAATAATCAGTGAGTGCATTTTGAGTGCAAACATTTACTATGGTGTCTGCATTTTTACACAGATCGATAATATAATCTTGGTACTTCTTTTTATCCCCGTGATAAATAGCGTATTTGGTATATACTGGAACCCGTCTTATCTTTACACCATGATAGGTTTCTGATTCGACTACATTAGGGAGTGTTCTAGTAACAACTAGGACATCATGTCCTTTCTTTACTAATCCTTCCGCTAAATATTCTGTTACAAATTGAACTCCATCTTTATTTGGATAGTATGTGTGAACAGTAAAAATAATCTTCATTATAGCTTTCCTATTGCTTGCTTTTTATAATTTTTCTTTCTGCAATCATCCGAGTTATGGCTCTATTTATAGAATCCCTCTTTATTTTCAAAGGTTCTAAGTAAATACGACTTACTTGATATCTTTTGACAACATCGTTATCAATTATTTGAAACTGTTCAAAAGAATGAGGACAAATTATAAAGGTATTACCTGCATCACAGTTCAATGACATTCTTCTTTTCTGAAAATGAACATATGCATACTCTTTTTGTACCATCTGTCCTTTTTCTATATTCCAGCCAACTACATTTCCCTTATCAAACGAAAAGATAAGATGATCTCTATTCACTATGAGTTTCTTTCTTTTTTCACCCGACGGATCTTTTTTATATATGAGCATGTTGTTGTGTAAACAATTTACATCTGCACAGTAGAGCTCTAATGGATAGATTGTAAAACCATTTTCTCTAAATATTTTATTTATTCCATAACTTCCTACTTCATCAAACGCAAAATGAACATTACTAGAAAAAATATCTTTATATGTAATCTTCGATTTTGTTTTCATAAACGCATTAATTAGAGCTTGATTATTTCGTAATAAGCAGACATGGCTTAAATGTGAGATCTTATCATATGTTTTCTCTGGCATAAACTTCATTAGGTTGCCAAAGATCAAATCCAAATCACAATATCCCCAATAGTCATACCCCTGTAATAAATCTTTAAAAATATATCCATACGCTGGTTTATAATCGCAAAGTTTATACGGTTTCTCTAACTGAATCGGGAAATCAAATCTGCTTTGAATATGCTTGCGCATATCATCAAAGCTACAGTTAATAATCTTTACATTCTGAGGAATCAAATATTCGGACATATCGTCAGTAAAGATATAGAATGTAAAATTAGGATTATAACTGCAAGAATTAAGCCATAGCTGAAAATGTCTGGGTAATTTTCCAAAATAGGGGCAAAAAAATATACCGTTCATATTATCTTCCATTACTTATTATTTTTTGTGTCTCATATTATGTATTCTTATTAATGTAAGCTGCGGATCCATCGTTTTACAGAGTACGGAACCATTGTCTTGACCTTACCCTTAATTAATTTGATGTTGTTTTCTTTCAAATAGATTTCTTCTATTTCTGAGCCGCTCATTGTATCAAATTCTGTGATTCTTTTATTCCTGTTCACAGTCAGCCTAGATGGTGCTGAAAGATTATCATTGTGACGTATTGCTTTTTCTATATTTACTTCAACTTTTTCTACACCGCTCAGATTATCTACTATATTCTTGCCAGCATCGCTATTTGTTATCACTAATGAACATCCATCATAAGTATTTAAATCGAGTCTAAATGCTTCTACTCCCCAAAAATCACCTAAGGTTATATCTCCCTGACGTATTGTATTCGCGTACTTACAAGAGTAGCATGATTGTCTATATATGTCCCCGGATAAGAAATAGCTATAATAGTAATTGTCAAAATTATAGAATGGAGATTCTTCCAGTCCATTATTAGAGAGAGAGACGACGACGCCGCCGCCACAAGACCACCCTACATATTTTTTATCTCTGAATCTTAACTCTTGAAGCTTACCTTTTCTTCGTGACAAATCTTCCAGAAATTTATCAAAATATCTTTGTGAGCCTACTCCATGACATACTATATCAACCGTGATCAAATTATCATATTCTTTTCCCAAAAAACTTTTTAACCCCGTAACCTGACAAGGAGTTCCTGAATAAAGTACGGTTATTCCTTGTTTCAAATCTTGTTCCAACATGCAAAAAGAATTTGCCGTATCGCTTTGTACATATTTGGAGCCTCTTAACTTATTAAGCTGTTTTGAGTCAGAAACGCGTACATGCTGCACTTGAAAGCCTTTCTCCATACTACAGCCATATACAACGCCACCATTATTCAGCACCATTTTTGCAATTGCCGAGAATGCCCCTCCACTTGTGCTACACTGTAGAGTTGCTTTATCATCATTAACTAGTGCATACACGTGCTGATTCTTAACCGAGACTAGAGCCTTGTCGATAGGGCACACCTTTTCGCACTGGTGACAGTTAATGCACTTTTCTTTGTCAATATCGGGATATTTAAAACCAAGCTCTCTGAACTGCCATGAAATGCATTTCTTTGGACACCGCTGTACACAAGCACCACATCCAGTGCAATGTTCGTAATCGATTTCAAGCATTATTTATCTCCCATAGCTCTTACAAGATAGTCCAAGGACTCTGCTCTCTTCCCTTGGACTCTATTATTCACAGTTTCAAAATCAACAAGCTCGTTTGCTTTATCTTCTAACTCACTAAAATCCGTCAAAATTCTGTTTTCCAGACCATATTCAGTAAGAAGATATCTTAGCTTATTGGAATTATCTCTCACCATGACAGCCATAGGCGTATTACAGATAATAGACATTACTGACCCATGAAAGGTATCTGTAATAACAAAATCAGCATTTTTTATCCATTTCAAAATATCAATTGGTTCCACATTTATGCACTTATCTGCCCAGCTATGGTAAAAGCCTACAGAGATTACTTTCTTCTTTTCCCTGCGGGCAAATTCCTTGATCTTTGCAATTTCGCCCGGATCCGACATGCTGTGGTCATATGAATATACGAGGATATAGTTTTTCATGTCAGGCCTAGACTCTGCCTGCTCTTTTGCAAAGCCATAAAGTAGAACCGGATCACATACCATTGGGGCCTCATCACCGGTAATCTTCTGGACAATATTCCGGGAATTCTGATCCCGGACACTGATGAAATCCATTTTTCCAAATCCCTCAGAAACCATGTCAATCAACTTATGATTTCTGATATAGTCATAGGTTGTAGGGCCGAAAGACCCTGCGTAGCTGATAACAGATGTAGCATGCAACCCATTGCCAAACATGAACGGATTTACACCGATGTCCAAGCTGAAAACCTCATCACTTCCGATAATCACCATATCTCCGTCAAATTCATTATATGGTGTTACAGCCTTGATATACGAATCTCTGTATGCGCCGAAAAGCTTGTTCTTCTTTAAGTTGAAGAGGATGCTTCCAACCCCCTTCTGTCTCATGTAATTGAGATAGAAAGGAATGCTCTTCGCACTGATCTTGTATTTGTTTACTTTGTCTTTGGAAACAAAGCTGTAGTCTCTTGTATAAGACAAGAACTCTACCGTGTGCCCCATAGATTCGAGCACCTTTTTTAAGGCCGTAGCTTGAAGAAGTGCTCCATGATTATTGATCTGGTAATATGTAATAATTCCTATTTTCATATTCAGTCTCTGTAATATTTTTTTAATAGCTTTTCAATTAACCAAACTGGTGCAATAAAGTAAAAAATCTGTGCTGCGGTAACAAATAAAAAGTCCCCTAAGCTACAATACCCTCTTCTCAAATTAATCCACATGATTACGATATAAGAACTCACATTCTTCCAACTTTTTCTTCTCTGAATGTTATCTGCTCCTACCCTATACCAAAGTATTGGGTCCTGTATGTTGTAACCTTTACACCCCATATTCATCATACGTGAAAAAAGATCATGGTCTTCTTTCCTAGCCGAACTACCATATCCCCCACAACGGATAACAGAAGATTTACGATACATCACTGCTGGATGATTAAATGCCGATCTTCGTCTCATCTGTTTTTTTATTGCGTCCTGTTTTTCAGGAACACGGCGAACAGAGACGACATTAGATATATCATCTTGAAATTCATTGATTGCTCCTGAAATAATGTCTAATTCCGGATGTTCTTCAAATACTTTAAGTTCTCTCTCGCATCTGTCCGGCATTGAAATATCATCAGAATCCATACGTGCGATAAGCTCGTTCCGACATTCCTTCATCCCATCATCAAGTGCAAGTCCCAGACCTTTATTTTTTTTATTTCGGACAATAGTAAATAGCTGTGGTTGCCCTGCTTCGTGAGCATCAATGATTTCATTTAATTCATCTGTGAGTTGTCCATCTTCAACAATAATAAACTGCTCTGGTGGAACAGTCTGATTTAGCATACTTTTTATTGCTCTCTCAAGGAATTCCGGTTTTTCCTTATAGTATACGGACATCAGCACGCTATAGCTCTCTGACATCTTTTCTTCCCTTCATCTCAGTCAATTAATTACAAAACCTTTATTGTTAAAAAAAGATAGGTCCCCGACCTTCGTCAGAACCTGTCCTTTTCCATTTAATTTTTTGCGCGGTTCTGCCGAACTTTGCATGGTTTTTCACTGTTTTTCACCCCGCACCTTTTGATACACTTTTCAAAGAAAGTGAGACGCATTAAATGCTTCACGAACTTCACTATATATGGCATAGTACTGATGCTGAAGGCACCTCATCTGTGTATCGCTGTTATCAGCGCCTCAGGCTAGCCAATCAAAGGAGGACATATTATGAAGACCATCAAACAGCTTTTCGATGAAAGCTACGACTGCTACAACATCTTCTGGATGGACGGCAGATGTAAACCTCGCACTGTTCAGGGCAGTGCCATTCAAACCGAAGAGGGAACTTTCTTTTAGCTCCAGCAAACCAAACGCGATCTCAACGAATGGAGGTTCCCGCTTGCCAGCGGATTTATGATTCTTGCCAATGGCGGTAACACATTGTATCAATGCACGGATATTGAAATCCCGGATTCTTTTCCGAAGAATATCTACATCAAAGCTCGAAGGATTGTCGATCCGGCTGCCTGATTATTCTTCAATAACAACATCCTTGTCCTGAAGAAATCTTAGGCGTGTACTATTTCAAAAAGATAGCCATTTAGTAGTGGTTATCTTTTTGTGCATATCAGCCAAATATTGCTACTTCTCATCGAAATTATTTGGTGAATTCATAATCTTTTTCTGTGCTTCCTCGCTAAATCCCTCGGTCGATTCTTTTTGAAACAATATTTTGAAGGTCTCAAAAACCAGCTGAACATCGAGAAGCAATGAGTAGTTATTGATGTAAATGAGGTCCATCTTCAGTTTGTCGAGCGCTGTGGTGTTGTACTTACCGTAGACCTGAGCGTATCCCGACAGTCCACCACGCATCTTCTCTCTGAACTTGAATTCTGGAATCTCCGCTGTATATTTTTCAACGTGTTCGACACGTTCCGGACGAGGCCCGATAATAGACATATCTCCTTTAACAATATTGATTAACTGAGGAATCTCGTCAACCCTAATCGTACGAATTACATGGCCTACCTTAGTAATTCTGTCATCCTTCTCTCCAGCTGGATGTGATCGGCCATCCTTCTCAGCATCCACTATCATAGATCGAAACTTCAGAATCCAGAAACGTCTACCTCCTATTGTTACTCGTTCCTGCTTATAGAAAACTGGGCCACCGTCTTCAGCCTTAATTGCTATTGCCACTACTGCAAATATCGGTGACAAAACTACCAATGCTAAGCCGGAAAAGAAAATATCGAAAAAACGTTTGAAGAACAGCTCTATCTTTGGCACTCCGTTGTTTCTTTTAAGATATACCGGTGTGTCGAATAAATTTATGTAATCTGAATGGCTCTTTAGCACATCTGAAATTTTGGGAACATAATAAATCCGCTTGTCCATTTGAAAACAGATCTTAATAAGTGTGTTCTCTTGCTCATCCGGTAAATCATTGACCAGGACAGCATCGTAATTTTTGAATTCTGCTATCAATCCTGTAATGTCGTCCGGACAAAGAACTTGTTTTTGGATATCGTACTTATACGGAAGAATACGAAACTTCTCGAATAAGCTATTCGTCGGATCCGCTTTATCTCCATAAATCTCAATTAAAGTCAGTGGCGGTATGATCTTTCTGTATAAGTTAAGTTCAAATCCAGCAATAAGACCAACGACAACTGATTGCGCAAGAAATAGTATTACGTATTCGCCAAAGAACAGCCAGTACCATCTAAACTGTCCGACGATTGCGAGCGATATAAAAGTTTCAATAAAGTCTACAAGCAGAAACGAGAGGACCACAGACGCAATCAGATTCATCCTTCTCGAGAATCCTACCTTGTACGCTCCCATCCATTGCATGATAATGGCTAGCAGGACAAAATAAATGCCGACTGCCATTCCAAGATTCCCTTGGCCTGTCAGATGTCCTGTTTGGTTATGGTCTACGACAAACTTGAACCAAACAATATAGAACATACAGGTCCCTACTAGTGTGTTCAAGAGTCCAAAGCCGAACCTCAGCAGGTACTTATTATGTGCCTTCTTTCTGGTACTCTTACTGTTATTATCGTTGAAGCTTTTCATACCCTCTCCCGCTGCCTTTTAAAGCTCTTCAGCTTCGATAAGAATCCTTGCTTTGCACCTCCGTTACCAGCATCAGCATTCTCTGCTGTTTTATTCTCCTCTACTTTCTCGTTTTTCCGGACACCATACTCTTCTTCCTCGACGATTTCCCTGTAGCAATCTCTACAGAGCTGCCCGACACCTTCGTAATAATAACGTCTTTGATCAATAGGTGTATCAAATGTATAAGGAGTCTCTTTATGGCAGATGACACATAATTCCGGTGTCTTGTTTTCGTATCTCGGATTATCTGCAATGTTGATTATTTTTTGCTCTGCCATCTGCTCTCCCCGACATAATTTTCATTAAAATTTGGTCCTAAGTTGCAAACCGCTCTTCAAGCACGGCGAAAACAGGCTTTTGACCAGTATTTAAGCCAAAAACCGGACTTTCAGACTATGCTGCCGTCAGGATGATTTCTTGAGAAAATAGGTTGCAACCTGTAGAGAAATGTGGTGGACTAACCTCGCGAAACCCTTGATTTTCAAGGCTTCCTTTGGTTTGTCTTATTATATCCTCATCCTCCAGACGCACCTTGCGAATGAATCTGCCAACCGGTGTGATCCTGGGATCAGCTTCTCCCGTTGAAAGCCTGGCGACACCATCTTTCTCCGCATCCACACGCATACTACGAAACTTCAATACATCAAACTGTTTTTCATCTTTCGTAAGTCTGCACTGTCTATAAAACACCGGTCCTTTGTCATAATGCTTGATGCAGATTGCAATAATCAACATCACAGGGGATAGAATTACAAGAGCGATTGTAGAGATGATAATGTCAAACAGTCGCTTGAAAAACAAATATTCCGGAGCAGGATGATACCGATCAAGTCGTAGAATCGGAAGATGAAACATATGCATGCGCTTAGCACCGCTCATCATCACGTCGCCAACACGTGGGATGATGAATGTCGTGATTCCGTGTTCCACGCAGTACTTAATGATGACATTACGATCATGGCTGTGAACACCAGTCAGAAACACGGCCTCCATCTCGTCAAGTTGCCGTAGATTCTCGACGCATTTCGATGCCTGACAGTTCCCGACAACATCGAACTTCTGGGTCATCCCATATTCATGAATCAGATCGGTCATGCCCTTTCTCATATCCCAGACGATGAATGTACGTTTTGGTCTGAACATCCGAAAGTACCACTTGTGCGCAATAGTCGACCAAACGATTGAGACAACGATCTGCGTTGCAAGGATCAGAAAAAATAATACGACATTCGGAAGATGCTTGCTCAAAAGCCACGTAATGATGTATAAGAAAAAATCTGTCATGAAAGCAGCCAGCGACTGGCTGTAAACCATTTCGGAAATTCGATTGTAGGATATTAAGAATGCATCATATGTTCTACCAAAAGATGCATATAGCAGAAAGTAGATCAAAATGACGAGGCTGTTGCCTCGGCTATAGTAGGGTGATGCGATCGTTTTTGCGAGAATAAATTGCCACGCAGCTGCAAACGGAGCTGTTATAAGCACCATATTAAGCAACTTAATTGACCGGAGTCTGAGATCGTATAAAAACGCCTCATTCCGGCTCTTGCTAATTGATTTCATACTCCAGTACCCCTCCCCCAAAAATTGTTGAAAGAAGCAATTGCTTATCTTTCAACTGAAGTACGAAAAACAGCTTCGTTCGCCCGCAGGATGGTATCCAGCTCTGCTTCCATCCTGTGCTGCTCAAGACTTCCGATCGCCTTCTCCATATTCGGCGGCCGGCTCGTCATATTGTGGCTGTCCGTTCCGAGAATCTGAACCTTCCCTATCGAATCACAAGGGTCACAATCCCAGCAAGTCGTTTCCTGCTTCGTCAACCGCACGCAGTACGTCTTCGCCGCATCGTTTTCTTAGCATTTCTCTTCCGGTTCCGATATTAACTGGCCGCCTTTCAAGGCTGTGGGCATCAGAACCGATGAGATGGTACTTTCCTTCTTTAAAGCCTGCGCAGAGCTTCCGCCCGGCAAGGACCGGCTCCAGACTGTGGGCGTTGATCTGAATGGTTACCGGAAGTTCCGTCAATGCCCCGATCATCCTTTTGTCCTTCTGAAGCTTGAGGAAGCGTTCCAGATGGGCTATGACAACCTGTATGCCCCGCCGGATGAGTTTTTCTACCTCGTTGATCTCCTCTTCCGTCCAGGGACGAAAGGGCATCTCAAGGAGCAGCACCCGGCTTCCCTCAAATAGAAGTTTTTCAACCGCGTCCGAAGAGCCAATGCCCGGATAAAAGGCGCATTCACAGCCCAGAATACAGGTGAGGGAAAGTTTCTGCGCATCCTCCCGGATCTTCTCCCAGGATGCTTCCCGGTTCGCAAGGAATGTCTCCAGGTACATCTGTTCCGCATAAAAATGTGGCGTCAGACAAACCACTTCGGCACCCTGCTGCTTTTCTGCCGCAAGCATTGCCTGTGACATTTCCAAGTTTCGGCTTCCATCGTCAATCCCGGGCAGTATATGTGAATGAAAATCAATTATTTTCATATTGATGTTTTCAGATATAACCACCGGAAAGCCCGAAAACTCTTCGGTGGTTATACAGGTAAAAGGCGCTCAACAGGATCAGCCCTTCACTTTGACTTTTTTCACAGTGCTCCAGCCAGAGAAGTAAGTATGATATTGATTTGTACCTGCGATTCTGACTTTCTTGTAGGTGCGCAAGCGAACATAATACGTACCCTTCTTAGCCTTCAATGTCTTCGAAGTCGTTGATTTTCTGGAAACAGTCACTTTCTTGGCTGACTTCTTCATGTTCTTGCTCTTCGCATACTGAATCTGATAGCCAGTGACAGTGCTGTTCTTCCTCCAGGATACCTTCAGCTTCTTCTTGGCACTCTTTACAGCTTTGATCTTGGTTGAGGTCGGATTGCTGACCACTACAACGAGCTGAGTTGTTCCATCAGCGCGTGTCACTGTGATCCGTGCCGTTCCAACAAATTTCTTTCTGATTGTTACCTTACCGCTTTTGCTTACTTTGACCTGTTTTCTGTTGCTCTTGTAAGTAGCTTTCTGCCCGTTCGCGTACGATTTTACACTCAGTGATGTAGCCTTCGTATTGTTCGTCGTACGCTTGACAGTAACGACCTTCGGAGTTTCAGCCGTGCTCTTGGACGGAGTAGCCGCCGATGCAGCTGAGGTCATTAACGCAGCGGCTGTCAGCACAGCTGCTAGTACCTTTTTGAAAGACTTCATAGTTTCCCTCCTCCTTTCTTCAGGTCTCCGGCATGCCGGGTTTTTATAAATAACTGCCGGAAAGCAGTTATTTATCAGATTTGTCATGGCACCTCTGCATTGCACGGTGTCTTTTCTGTTTCAAGTCTTCCCGTTTTTTACCGGAACGCCCGCCGCTTTCATGCCTGCTGCCGTAACCATAGCCATACCCATAGCCATATTTTCTGTATTTTCCGTACTTCCCGTACTTCGATCCGGCCCCGGTCACCACACGGTTGAGTACGGCGCCCAGGATCTGACAGCCTGTGCGCTCGAGAAGCTTGATCGACTCGCTGATCAGCGCCTTAGGGGTTGAACCGGCGCGTACCACCAGGATAGCCCCGTCGCACAGGGAGGCGATTCGTTCCCCGTCCGCCACCGCATCGAGCGGCGCCGTGTCAATGATGACGTAATCGTAGCGCTGCGCCAGGGTCTTCAGCATGTCTTTATAGGTATCCCCATGTAAAAGGGAAGATGGATTGTTGATGGTTTCGGACAAGGGAATGATGTCTCCGTTTGGAATGTTTGTCTGATAGATCGCCTCATCCAGCGAGATCTGACCGCTCAGAAAATAGCTGATTCCGCGCAGCTTCGCCGCATCTGTCATGAAGGTATAGCGTTCCTGCATCACTGAGTTTCGAAAATCGGAATCCACCAGAATCGTCCTGTAGCCGGATTCAGCCAGCTTGCGCCACAGGTTCACGGCGACAAAACTCTTGCCCTCGTCGGGAAGGCTGCTGGTCACCATGATGTTCCGGATGTTTTTATCCGTGAAGTTGACGTTGATCATCAGGCGGTTGACAGCTTCCTCCAGCGCGTAGGGAAGTTCTTTCATATTCTGAAATGTAATGGCAGACATGACAGCCTCCTTATTTTCTGGTTTGATGGAGCCGGCGGCGCTGGCCGTCCGTCTGATCTGAATCGCCCGTCGTGATTTCGCCCTCCGGGATGACCGCCAGCGGCACCATGCCGAACAGGCTCTCGAATTCTTCGGCATCTTTCACTGTATCATCCATGAGATGCCGGATCGTATAGATAGCAGCCATAAGCAGGAAGCCCAGGATGCCGCCCACCGCCATGTTCCGTCTCATGCTCGGAGCCGCCTTGCCCTTCGGGGTAACTGCGTACTCGGCGATAGTCGGAGCCGTCACGTTCATAATCTGCGGAATGTAGTCAACCGCCTGTTCCGCAACCTCGTTTGCAATGTCCCGGGAAATTACCGGGGAGGGTGTGGTTACGGTGATCTGCAAAACGCGGGAGTCGCCTACTGTCGAGATGCTTATGTAATCCGCCAGATCTGTCACGGTGGCAACCTGCAGGCTATTCGGGACGTCACCGGATGAGACAGCCCTTTCCTCCAGGTACTCGTTCTTGCCTTCGCTTTCCGTCTCATTGGGCAGGTCATCCATCACCAGAATCTCATCCGACAAGTTGGCGGCCACATTATCAAGAACCGGCCGGCGAATCAGGAGCTGCTCGTAGTCACTGGATACGTTTGTGCCGATATTAAGGTCCGACAGATCTACGACCGTGCCGCTGCTGGCGGCGACCATGTAAAGATAGGAGCTTGCCCTGTAGGTAGGCGTAATCAGAAAATAGGTGATGGCACCGCCGGCACCTGCTCCGATAACCAGCGCCAGAAGCAGATAGACGATCTTGCTCCACAGATAGAGAAACAAATCCCCCAGATCAATTTCCTGTGTGGTTTCCATTTGATTTTCCTGCCGCGGTCTGCTCACCTGCGCCTGCTGATTCTTTTTCGTATCCATGGTTTTTCCCAACTGTTCTTATGATTCTGTAACTGCCTCGGTCTCCCGCCGGTGTGTGCTCTGATACACCTGCTTCGTACGCTTTTCATAAAAAAGATCGATCGTGGTGTTAAGCAAGGCGTCCTCGTCTACCGTGAACATCTCATGCGCTTCGTCATCTCCGGGAGTCACTCCCTCGCTCGTCTCACCGTCGAGCGTGATGATCCCGTTGTCCTTATAGTCGAGCAGGACCGTTCCCATGCTGCCGATATCTCCCGCCGTCATATCCGTCGTGATAAGGCTCTTAGCTTTGTCGTACGCGGTGTTAATGTAATTGCTGTCTTTCTCGACATTTTTTTTCATGGCCGCAATGAGTCCGTTCAGATAGGTCCTTTGCCGACGCAGCCGTCCTGCGTTCGAGCCATCGCCGATATCCATGCGTCTGGTAGTGAAGTAGCCTGCCTGTTCATCGGTAAGATGCAGCGTAGCCCCTGCCTTCATGGCCGGATCGTACCGTGTGAAATCATCTTCCAGCGTAACGGTCACGCCGCCTGCGATATGATTGATTTCACCGATGGAGGACATTCCGACCGATGCATAATGGTCAATTGGCGTATTCTTTAATAGCTTTGATACCGCTCTGACAGTATTTTTGCAGCCGCTGACCTCATCATGGCCGTAAAAATAGGAAGTATTTATCTGCATCTGCAGGATGGCGGCAATTTCGCCGCTTGAATAGAGCTGCTGTACATCGGTGATGGTATTTCGATCGATCTGCAGGATCGTATATGTTTTCGCGTCATCGTCCACTATCAGGACGAAGATCATATCCGCCATCTTGCAGATATAGCCTTCTTCCTTTCCTTTCGTATTGATCGGTGACTGATCCGAGTGGTCTGTGCCGATGATGAGATAGGTTCTCACCCCGTTCCTGAGATAATAGGTCTTTCCGTCCTTTTCAAGCTTCTGCTGAAGCAGGACGGTTTTATTCAGATCCTCCTGGTCATCATCCGCGAGATATTCTTCCATGGAAGCGGTTATTTTTCCGGCATAAAAATGTGCGCCGAAAATCACCTCGACTGCTACCAGAACAATTGTCAAAATAAGTGCGATGGTACTTTTATTATTCAAAGCTGTATTTCTCTCCCATCGTAAGCAAGGTTGAATCTCTGTCAATACATTTCATTTCAGTCTTTACTTAGTGTCTGCTCAACAAAGCCTCTCCCAAAATCACGAACAACTTTGGATACCCGCGGAGAGAGGTTACGCTGCTTCGAATTCGATGAAATGGATGGAATCTGATCCGCTTTCGCTTTCCGCAAAATAAAGCAAAAAAATATTGCCGGCAGGGATTGCGAATAGATTCGTCACAAACACCGACAGGGCAATCGATGACAGCGTTGTATCCGACAGTCTGGTCATGATCAGCCCTGCACCACTGCAACGCTTGTCCAGGCTGAAGAAGCGTTCCACTTCGATCCGGTCTGTATTGTCCTGGTATTCCTCTTTGGTAGACGCTTTTCTGGACGGCCTGCCAAGCTTAGGTCCCGACATCCGGATTCCATGTTCTTTGCAATAATCGCGGTTCTTCCGCGTCCGGTAGATCTGGTCAACCAGCGCCCTTGCGGGATAATGCCCGGTGCGCTGGTAGTACGCTTCAACCGCCTTCTGGAACACAGAGCTTTCATTATACGGGTCAAACTGGATCTTTTCCAGCCGGGCATGGCCTTTCTCGTCGATGCTGACATCATACTTTGCGCCGAATTCTGTCGGGTTCTTTGCTTTTCCCCGGACAATCGGCCGCAGGTATGGCTGGCTGATACTGACAATCCGGCCTTCAACGCGGTGTGTATGGTTGTCAAACATGTACTTCTGCTGACGGTACAGTTCCATGATCGTCAGATAGAAGTCGGCATACTTTGCCGGCAGGGCATACTCTTCCGCCATATATGCCTCAAGGTATCCAAGATCACGGCGGAGGCACTCCAGCTGCTTGCGGATCAGGGAACGCAGCTTTTTCGTCGTACGTTTCTTGCTCTTTGCAACAGCCAGGTATTCCCTGCGTGCTACTTCCCGGTAGGTTCTCGGTTTCTTCCACGGGGCATAAGTTTTATGGAAGTAATCGATCATCTCCTCGAGCTTCACGCGCCCGTCATTCAAGAGCACAAAGTCCTGCGGATACTTTATGTTTGATGGCGAGCACGTAGCGTCAAGGATAAACGTCCCGCTGTTTTCCCCGTCTTCTGACACACAAACCTTATCCCCTGTGTGTTCGGGCGTAGCACCAGCCTTTCCGAGAAACAGCTCGTTTGCCCGCGTCAGGAAGCTGACGTTGAGCCTCTTCCGAAATGCGACCAGCGATGTTGCCTCAAAAGGGCACTTATGCGAGTACTGCTGTATGCCCAGGAAGTACTGTAGATACGGGTTCTCGGCGATCTCTTTCACAAGCGCGCGGTCGGACAGCTTTTTGCGTTTCTGGATAATGAGGGCCCCAAGCGCCATCCTCAGAGGTTTCGCCGGGTGTCCTTTGTGGGAGGGAAACAGACTGGCGTACACTTTTTCAAGTGCGCCCCAGTCGATTCGTGTTGAGAGAACAACCCACTCGTTTTTCTCCTCAAGCTGCATCCCACAGCTCTGATTGAAGTCGAAAAAGGTGATTTGGTGCTCTGTAACTGTCTTATACATGGCTGGCTGACCCTTAAATGCAAAGATAAACAGCAATAGTTAAAATATCTTTGCATTCATTATAACATATATGATGATAAAAACCATATTTTATAGCGTCATTTAATTAATCAGCAGACACTACTTAAATTATGCATATATTATTTATTATAAGCCATCCCAATTAAAGCACACGCCAAAAATGTATTAGCATGGTATGGACTCATTGTGCATTCTGTCAAAACAGATTCAGTAAATATTGGAGAGCGATTTTTAGAAGATTCTTCATACCGAGATGTCATTCCCACAAAAGACAGCCCCGCGTACGAAGCTGCCTTCTGACAAAGAAACTTTTCATACTCTGTTGATTATTTTAGGTAATTCACATGAGTTGTTCAAGATGGGGCAGATTTTGTGGCAGAAAAAATAGAGCAAATGATATCTTCAGTCGTCCTGCTCCTTCGGATACCCGACGACTTTCTCAAGCGCATTCAGAATGTTCTCGTATCCGGTGCAGCGACAGAGATGGCCGGAGATGAGCTTGCGGAGCTCTTCCCGAGTGTACTTTCTTCCGCTGTTTGCAAGCTCCACCCCGGTCAGAATCAGGCCTGGCGTGCAGAAGCCGCACTGGACAGCCGCTTCATCGATGAAGGCCTGCTGTACTTCGTTAAGCTCTCCCGTCGGACTCTTGAGTCCTTCGACGGTCAGGATGTGTTTGCCTTCGGCCCACATGGTCAGGTAAAGGCAGGAATCCACGGCTGTCCCGTCAATCAGGACGGTACAGGCACCGCATTCACCGACCCCGCAGCCTCTCTTGACAGAGGTCAGATTCAGTCGGTTTCTCAGGGTGTCGAGAAGGCTTTCTCTCGGATCGACGGCAAGTTCTTTCTCTTCTCCGTTAACGGTCATATGGACAATCTCAAGCATGATTCTCACCACCTTTCCCGCAGCTTACGTCTTTACCGCCATCCGCGGTGCCAGCCGCATCTGCTGTGCCCTGTATCTTTGTCTCATCCATCGTTTGTTCTTCTCCGAATTCAACCGGCGGGAAGTCTCCTGCTCCGGGGGTTCCTTTTCCGATGCCTCTGAGGATGGCCTGCTCAAGGGCGCGTTTTGCCATCTCCCTGATGAGCTGAACACGGAATTCCTTTGAAGCGCGCCAGGAGGAACGGGGATGGACCTCTTCCTCGACGTGCGTGGAAATGATCTCATAGATCGCCGGATCGTCTGCCGCCATGCCCTTCAGCATCTGTTCGGTCTTTCTGCAGCGGATCGGGGTCGGTGCCGCGACACCGTAGCCAATCCTGACATCTGCCAGACGGAAGCCGGCACCCGGAAGTACCGGGCTGCCTGCCGCCTCCTCCCGCCGTGTGGCTGAACTACCCTGTATTCCATCTGGCTCTTCTGCCTCTGCCCGCTCTGCGCCTGCCGCCTCCAGCTTCACTCTGACGCAGCATCCGAGCGTTGCGATTTCCATCGAGCGTCTCTTGCCATACTTGATGTAGCATCCGGAGTAGCCGATATAGTCTTCTGGTTTTACCAGGATCGCAATCAGAACCTCGTCCCGCCTGCGGACCGTTTTGCCGGGACCTGTGTAGAATTCAGTGACTGGAACCTCTCTGGAACCCTCCGGTCCCTGCAGAACGAGGGTGGCGTTGAGTGTCTGCATCGTTGCGCCGGAGTCCGCGGAGGTCGCCCCGTTGCAGAGATTGCCGCCGATGGTGCCCATGTTCCGGATCTGCGGGCCGCCGACCGTGTCGACCGCCTCTCCCAGATACGGGAGACTTTCCCGGATGATGGGATCATTCGTGATGTCCGTAAAGCAGGTGGCCGGTCCGATCACAATCGTTCCGTCTGTCAGCCTGTCCACGCCCTTCAGCTCCGGGATCTCATGGATGCTGACCAGATCGCAGCCGGCATCCTTGCCGGCACGGAGCTTCACAAGCACATCTGTCCCGCCGGCGATGACTTCGGCCTTCTCGTCGGCAGCAAGGTGCGCGACGGCATCCTCGACCGACTTTGCCTCATAGTAATTCTCAATATCGTACATACCGCACCGCCTTTCTCAGATCAGACCATGCTGCTGAAATGCCGCCACCAGCCGCTGCTGAGTCATCGGGAGCTCGTTCATCGCGACACCGGTAGCATTCAGGATGGCATTGCGGATCGCCGGGGCAACGGAGATGACCGGCGGCTCTCCCAGCGCCTTGTTGCCGTAGGGACCCATCGGGTCATCCATTTGCAGGAAGATGGCCTTCAGATCCGGGACATCGAGCGCCGTCGGGATCTTAAAGTCCAGCAGGTTGTTGTTCAGCGGCCTGCCTTTTTCGTTGTACAGAAGCTCCTCGCTCAGGGCGTAGCCGATGCCCATCGCCATGCCGCCGTGCACCTGGGCTTCGGCCAGCTGCGGATTGAGCAGGGTGCCGGAGTCATGAACATTCACAAGATGATCGATCTTCACGGTTCCCATCTCCATGTCCACCGTAATATCCGCAAATGTACATCCGGATGCGTACGTGTTCTCCTTGCAGTGATTCGTGACCTCGGCTGTGATGTGCTCCGAGCGGTCTAGAGAGTAGAATGCATTCTCTGCGAGGTCTTTCATCGAGAGCAGCACCTTGCCGGGCTTTGCGAGGATCTTTCCGGTATCCCTCAGGATCGACTTCCTCCCGGACGGGAGGTCATCGATGTTCCAATGCTTCACATCCGCATCAAGCCAGTCCTGGTACCTGTCATTCTCATCCACGGAGCCGTCCGGGACGTATCCATAGCCATTTCCAGCGGAAAGATCGGCCTGGATCGTTGTTCCCTCCTCCGGGATGCGCTCACAGATGTTGTTGTCGTGGATCATCAGTTCCTCGACCGGGCGTCCCAGCATGTAGGCAGCATAGTCCAGGATCCGGTTTCTCAGCTCGAGGCCGCATTTCTTGACGGCTTTGCCGGTGACAAAGGACTGTCTGGAAGCGTATGCGCCGGTGTCGAATGGTGCCAGATCCGTATCCTGTGTCGAGACGATGTAGACCTTGTCCGGTGTGATGCCGGTGGTTTCCGAGGCCATCTGGGTGAAGACGGTATCGGCTCCCTGCCCGATCTCGGTTGCCGACAGCTCGACCTGGATTGATCCGTCCTGGTTCAGGATCATCCGGGCGCTGGAGGTCTCGAGAGAAATTGGATAGACGCCGACCTTGTACATGAAGATCGACATCCCGACACCGTGGCGGATGGGACCGGTCTGGTTTGCGTACGCCTTCCGCTTTTCGTCCCAGTGTATGTACTCCGCGCCGCGCCTCATGCACTCCTTCATGGAGTAAGAATAGTAAGTGATGCCGTTGCCCGGATCCCGGAAGCCCTTCCCGACGCAATTGTCCATCCGGAACTTCAGTGGGTCAAAGCCCTCCCTGTGACAAATGTCATCGATCTGGCAGTCCGCCAGGAAGACCGACTGCGGCACGCCATAGGCACGCATTGCGCCGGCGGAGGCAGAGTTTGTGAAGACCGTCGTCATGTCCGCGCGGCAGCCATAGGCGTCGTTGTAGAGATCCTTGTAGACCGTTGCGACGGAGGCTGCAATCGCGTGTCCGTGGGAGGCGTACGCGCCTTTGTTCGCGTAACCGTCAAGGGTGCGCGCAAGGAGGCGGCCGTCTGTTGTGTAGAGTGCCTTCGTCTTCCCGATCACAGCGTGGCGGACTCTCGTCTGGGAAATGCATTCCTCTCGGGTGGTCTCCAGGCAGACGCACCGGCCGCCGCAGACGACCGACAGATAGGCGTTCAGCGGTTCATACAGGATGTCTTGCTTGTTGCCGAAGCCTCCGCCAAGATACGGCTTGATCACGCGGACCTTGCCAACTGGCCAGCCCAGCGCCTGAGCGATGACACGGCGCATGATGTGCGGGATCTGGGTCGAGGCTGTCACCGTGACCTTTCCGTTTACATCCACGTATGCCCAGCTC
>Ga0256404_1000990_pt1 | contig 72013 bp, 52 predicted proteins | sample RumenRJG_01DNA_FD_185990 | JGI IMG/M metagenome (GOLD analysis project Ga0256404, IMG submission 185990) | Bovine rumen microbial communities from Lethbridge, Alberta, Canada - RJG_01 | ecosystem: Host-associated > Mammals > Digestive system > Stomach > Rumen | place: Canada: Alberta | collected... | reverse complement strand
CCGGCGTTTTTGACATCCGGAAGCAGATCGAACGGTTTCTCGACCGAAAGCTCCAGATGCTCCGGAGCGATCTCATTGGCGACCTCGACCGCCTGCTTGAGCGAGTCGGTGACCAGGATCTTTCCGTAATTTTCCAAAGAAGCCTTGGCAATGTCCCGGCGGGGCAGTTTTTCTACCTGTTCATAAAGCTCTTTTAGAGTCTCCTCGGCCACTTTCTGACTGGTGGTGACAAGGACTGCGCAGGCCAGTTTATCATGTTCCGCCTGGGAGAGAAGGTCGGCGGCCACCCACTTGGGATCGGCCTTGTCATCGGCAACGACCAGTACTTCGGAAGGTCCGGCGATCATGTCGATGGCTACCTGGCCGTAGACCATCCGTTTGGCCATGGCCACAAAAATGTTTCCGGGTCCTACGATCTTATAGACATTGGGTATGCTTTCGGTCCCGTAGGTCAAAGCGGCAATGGCCTGAGCTCCGCCGACCTTGAAGACGCGGTCGACACCGGCCACGTAGGCGGCTGCCAGGATGGGATCCGAGATCGTTCCGTTATGAGACGGAGGCGATACCAGGACCAATTCTTTGACTCCGGCAATTTTGGCAGGTACTGCGTTCATCAGCACGGTCGAGGGGTAAGCAGCGGTGCCGCCCGGAACGTAGATGCCGACCTTCTCAATAGGGTTGATGATCTGACCCATCACAGCCCCTTCTTTATCATGGATCAGAAAATCCTGCCTTACCTGATGCTGGTGGAAGGCACGGATATTATCGCGCGCCTCTTTCAGGACCCTTGCCAGCTTCGGATCGATGCGCTCGTAGGCCTCCTCCATCTCCTCCTGGCTGACCTCCAGCTCGGGAGTATCGGCGTGATCGAATTTCAGATTGTAGCGGCGCAGGGCTTCGTCGCCGTTTTCCTTAACATCAGCCAGGATATCGGCAACGGTCCGGTTGACCTCGTCATAGGCAAACTGGCTGCGCATAGGCACCAGATCCTGCCAGCCGGTCTCGGGAAGTTTGGTAATGGTAATCATGCTATCGTCTCCTTAATCGCACGCACGATCTGATCGATGCGGCCGTCATTAAAACGGTAGGAAGCTTTATTGACGATCAGACGGGCTGAAATATCCATAAATTTGGTTATCACTTTCAGATGGTTCTCGCGCAGGGTCGTACCGGTCTCCACTATATCCACGATCACGTCGGACAGACCGACGACCGGGGCCAGCTCAATGGACCCGTTCAGGTGGATAAAATCTGCGTCCCGGCCGATCGAGGCATAATAACTGCGGGCAATATGTTCAAACTTTGTAGCGACCCTGACCTTGCGGTCATAATCTTCAACATAAGTCTGCGGTGCCGCCACGCACATAGAACATTTTCCGAAGCCCAGATCGACCATCTCGAAAACGTCGGCGCCTGACTCCTCCAAAATATCCTTGCCGCAGACACCCAGGTCAGCTCCGCCTTTTTCCACATAAACAGCCACATCCGAGGGCTTGACCAGAAGATAGCGGATCCCGGCTTCTTCATTTTCAATGACAAGCTTTCTCCCGTAATCTTCCATTTCCGGAATGCCCAGGCCCGCCTGGTCCAGCAGACTGTATACTTTATCTCCCAGCCTTCCTTTGGGAAGAGCGATCGTCAGCATCCATTCCTCCTTAGTCCCATAAGGGTGATAAAGCGTCCAGGTCAGCCGCAAAACCGATGGCGCCGGCGTTGGTATCTTCGCCTTTCAGGAATTTTCTTGCCAAAAGGTCATAGCGCCCTCCCGACAGGACCGGCCCCCAGCAGCCCCTGGCAAAGCCCTGGAATACAAGGCCGTTATAAAAATTCAGAGGATTGACCAGAGAAAAATCTACCACGACCGTATGATCATCGTCCTTTTCGATCCGATCGGCTTTTTCTGCCAGATCCTTTGCGGCATCCACTGCCGCCCGGTCAAGTCCTTCCTTCAGAACTTGCTGATAAACATTCTCCGCACTGCCGGAAAGTCCTGCCAGAAACCTCAGTTTATGAGACTCCTTGTCCGGGCATCCCAGCTGGCTGAGCTTATCTGCCAGCTCTTTCTGCATTTTCCGGCTGATCAGGTCCAGCAGGGTATTCTGGTCATCCTCTTCCAGATGCTGATACCAGCTGTCGCTTTGTAAAAATCCGACGTGAGACAAGACAAGTACCGTCCGGCTGGGAAGGCCCATCAGGACCTGCTGGGCCAGAGAAAGGACCGGCAGCGCCAGAGGGACCCTGTCTTTCCTTATCACCTCGCAGCCGATCTGCTGGTGAGCCTGGTACTGGTGAGTATCCCGCGTGTATCGGAAAACGTCTTCATGATAATATAATTTAAGGCTCTTTTCGGGGCGGGCGGCTGCCTGTTTCATAGCAGACAGCGTCACATCCGGCCTCAGGGCCATCAGGGTCCCGAATGAATCCGTAAAGGTCAAAAGATGCAGACCGCCGACAAAAGCCCTGTTCTTGTCAAACAGTTCATATTCGTCAAAAGGGGCGAAATCGATCCGGCTGTAACCTGCCTGTTTCAGCATGATTTCAAGCTTGACGGCAAATCGCTCTCTTGGACCTAACAAGTCGATCTCTTTTTGTGTCATCATTATACTCCCATCCTGCATTTTGCACGATTCTGCATTATGCAGGATTATTGTAAAATTATACGGTTTTAGCCTGTCAGCGTCAAGTCCTGTCCTTGCTTTTAACCGGCCGCAAGGTGCTTTGTTTCAATATTTTAAATCAACTTAAATAACTTCTTGAATTTACCCTGAGCCTGTGTTATAGTCACCAATAGATTCCATGTCAAAACCATGACATGGCATAACCATGAATTTTGTTCATAGCGTTATGCTATACAGGAGGTGCTAGTATGTATCATTTCCCGATCGGTGTCATCCTGGATTCCTTCCGCACGGATATTCCGACGGCTCTTGATAAAGCCGTTTCTGTCGGCGCTCAGGGCCTGCAGGTTTATGCGACCCGCGGCGAGATGAGCCCAGACGAACTCACGGGCCAGAAGCGCAAGGATTTCAAAAAGGCAGTTGAAGATCACGGCCTGGCTATTTCCGCTCTGTGCGGTGATCTGGGACAAGGCTTCGGAAATCCCAAAAAGAATCCCGAACTCATTGAAAAGTCCAAAAGGATCCTGGATATGGCCGTTGAACTCGGTACCAACGTGGTCACCACTCATATCGGTGTCGTTCCGGCCGATCCCCGCCATCCCCGCTATCAGATCCTTCAGGATGCCTGCGGACAGCTGGCTGAGTATGCCGATTCCCTTAACGCCCATTTTGCCATTGAGACCGGCCCCGAAAAGGCAACGACGCTTCGCTGCTTTCTTGACGGCCTTCATTCGACCGGCGTTGCCGTCAACCTTGACCCTGCCAACTTCGTCATGGTCACCGGCGACGATCCTGTAAAAGCCGTTTACACCCTGCGCGAGTATATCGTCCACACCCACGCCAAGGACGGTATCCAGTGCTATGCGGAAGCTCCTGAGGTCGTTTACTCCGGCCACAGCGAAGATGACGTCATCGTTACCTCCCCTGCCTTCATCGAAGAGCCTCTGGGAGAAGGCGCCGTTGACTTTGACCGTTATCTCAAAGCGCTGGAAGATATCGGCTATAAAGGATACCTTACCATCGAACGTGAAGTCGGCGATGATCCGGAAGGTGACATCCGCAAAGCCGTACAGTTCCTCAAGTCCAAATATTGATTCTGTTTATTCATTATAATTTTCACAGGAGGACATACCAATGAGCGAGAAATTGAAGGTTGCCATCGTCGGCACCGGTACGATTTCCAACATGCACATCATCTCTTACAAAAACAACCCCAATGTCGAGCTGTACGCTTTCTGCGATCTGGACGAGAAAAAGCTCCACATGATGGGTGAAAAGTATGGCGTTACCCGTCTGTACACCGATGAGAAGACCATGCTGGAAGAGCTGCCTGAGATCGACGCTGTCAGCATCTGCGTATGGAACAGCAACCATAAACCCTGCACCATCATGGCCCTGGAGCATGGCAAAAACGTTCTGTGCGAGAAACCTATGGCCCTGAACGCCAAAGAAGCCCGCGAGATGAAGGAAGCCGCTGATAAAGCCGGCAAACTCCTGATGATCGGTTTTGTACGCCGCTATGGCAACGATACCAAGATCTTCATGGACTTCAAGGATTCCGATTACTTCGGTGAGATCTACTGGGCTAAATGCCAGTACATCCGCCGCAACGGCAACCCCGGCGGCTGGTTCGGTGAAAAAGAAAAGTCCGGCGGCGGTCCCCTGATCGATCTGGGCGTTCATGTCATCGACCTGACCCGTTATATGCTGGGCAATCCCAAACCGGTCAGCATTTACGGTGCTACCTTCCAGAAACTGTTTGACAGACGCAACCTTAAGACCCCCAAAGGTTATGTATCCTCTTCCCATACCGATCACGATATCTGCAACGTTGAGGATGCCGCAACCGCAATGATCCGTTACGACAACGGCGCGGTCGTCAACGTAGAAGTTTCCTTCTCTCTGAACGTTGAGCATGATTCCGGTGTTATCGAGCTGTACGGGACCAAGGGCGGCGCTAAGATCGATCCGGAGCTGAAACTGTTCTCCGAAGCAAACGGTTATATGACCAATACTCAGCTGGTCGCCAACACGGCTATGGATATGGGCGTTATCTTCCAGAATGAGATCAACCATTTCGTTGACTGCATCCAGAATGGCACGCCCTGCAAGTCTCCTGCCGAAGACGGTATCACTCTGATGCAGATCTTGGACGCTATCTTCGAGTCTGCCCGCACCGGCCACGAGGTTCTTCTGAACCAATAATTAATCTTTCGGCAAGCTTGTCCATTAAAACAAAGCCGGCCTCCTCTTTGGGCGGCCGGCATTTTTAAACGAGGTAAACGACATTATGATGAAAATCGCAGTCAGCTCTTATAGCTTTTCCCAGGCTCAGAGAGACGAACGTCATATGAACCTTTTCGACATGATCAAAAAGGCGAAAGAATTGGGTTTTGAGGGATTTGAAGTCGTTGATTTCAACTTTAAGTCTACTTGTCCGGAAGGAACGTCCCTCATAGAGTATGCCAAACAGGTCAAGGAAGCCTGCGCAAAGGAAGGGCTTACCATCACCAGTTATACCACCAGCGCGGACTTTCAGAACAACGACGTTGATGAAGAAGCGGCCCGCCTGAAAAAGGAAGTCGACATCGCCGCGGCTCTCGGCGCAACGCAGATGCGCCACGACGCAGCCTGGGGCCCTAAAGAAGGCAATCCCTGGATCAGTTTCTACCACCTGCTGCCCCGCCTGGTTTCCGGTATCCGTCAGGTTACGGAATATGCTGCCGCCAAAGGCATCCGCACCATGAGTGAAAACCACGGCTTCTTCGCTCAGGATGCCCTGCGCGTTGAAAAAATGATCAATGAAGTCGATAATCCCAACTACGGCTGGCTGGTCGATATGGGCAACTTCACCTGCGCGGACGAAGACCCTGCTACCTCTGTCGGCATTGCCGCTCCTTATGCCTTTTATGTACACGCCAAAGATTTCATCATCAAACCGGCGGATGGGCCCGACCCCGGCCGCTATTTCTTCAAGAGCCGCAGCGGCAACTATCTGAGAGGCACCATCGTCGGTCAGGGCGACGTTCCCGTTAAGCACTGCCTGGCTGCTCTTAAGAACGCCGGATATGACGGATGGATCGCCATCGAATTCGAGGGTATGGAGGACTGCATCCTGGCCCTGGAAGCCGGCCGCGAGAACCTGGAACGCTATATCAAAGAACTCGGCTGATCCTACAATCTATTAATAAAAGTACTAAGGATATAAAAAATCGGGCACCGAAAAGGTGCCCGATTTTTATATATCCAGTTTTTTGCCATCATTTGTCGAACAGGCCAAGCTGACTTGCCTGCTCTTCGTTATGTTTCTTAAGCAGAGCCTGGACCTTGAGATGAGGATCCAGCATGCGGTTGACGGACATATCGTGGTTCATGGAAGCGATAAAGTAAGCAATATACTTGGACAGGTCAACATCATAGTACCAGGGAGCCTGCAAAAGCTCCGGACGGCGGTAGGTCAGGTTGGTCGACAGCACTGCGCTGATGACACCGTCTTTATAAGCCTGGTTGAATTTGTCGATGCCTTCCGTAAAGAGCGCGTAGGTGCAGCCGGCGAAAAATCTTCTGGCGCCCCGCTTCTTCATGTCGTAAGCGATATCCAGCATGGACTCGCCGCTGGCGATCATATCATCGTAAACCAGGATGTCTTTTCCGGATACATCCGATCCCAAAAACTCATGGGCAACGATGGGATTATGACCGTTCACCATACGGGAATAGTCACGGCGCTTATAGTACATACCCATATCCACGCCCATCTCGGAAGCATAGAAAACATTTCTGGACATAGCGCCTTCATCGGGGCTTACTACCATGAAGTTTTCTTTATCCAGCTTCAGATCGGGGTTATGCTTTAACAATGCTTTCAAAACCTGATAAGAAGGCATGATGTTATCAAAGCCCATCAGAGGTACGGCGTTCTGGACGCGGGGGTCATGTGCATCGACTGTAAGGATCTCGTCGACGCCCATTGCCTGCAGTTCCTGCAGAGCCACCGCACAGTCCAAAGACTCCCGATAGCTGCGGCGGTGCTGGCGTCCGCCGTAAAGGTTAGGCATGATGATCGTGATCCGAAATGCCTTTCCGCTGACTGCCTGAATGATACGTTTCAGATCGGCAAAATGATCGTCCGGGGACATGGGAACTTCCTTGCCGTACATCTTATAAGTACAGCTGTAATTCCCGACATCGACCAGAAGATACAGATCCAGTCCGCGCACGGACTTATTGATCATTCCTTTAGCGTCGCCTGATTGGAAACGGGGAGTCGCATTGGGGATCAGGAAAGTCAGATCGCCGTTCTGCCCGTCTGCGGCAAAAGTGGAATAAAGTTTGCGGAGTCTGGTATCGACCTGTTCGCCAAGCTCAGCAGCGCTGCTCAGCGCGATCAGTCCAAGGGGCGCGACCTGCTTGTGTCTTACATTGTCGACAGTCAAAGAAAATGGCATATTATTTCCTCTCTCGCTATTAGGTTGTTGTAAACGGCTCCTCTTCCGGCCGTTTGTGACCATTTGCGATTATACCACACAGACAGGTAAATAAAAACTGCCGCTGTTTCAAAAATTTTACAGAAGTAAGCATCGCTTTTTACGGAAGTTTCACCTATCTGCCCAAAAATCATTCCCCTTTTTCGATTCGTGATATAATAAAATCATTATTCCTGTATATCCGAATCACCGGGAGGTCACAAAATATGTTTGATCATTATCGTTATGACGGTACAGAGCCTTTTGATATCAAAAAAGTTTCCACCAGTGAAACAAAGCTGGTAAAAGATAAAGAAGAGGCGGCTCAGAAACTTGACAAGAACAATAAAAAGATCGACGAACTGCAGCAGAAACTGTATGCAGAGAAAAAGGAAGGCGTCATCTTTTTGTTTCAGGCTATGGACGCGGCCGGCAAAGACGGGACCATCCGGGCCGTTTTGTCCTGCCTGTCCCCTCACGGAGTTCATGAGGCCGCTTTCAAAAGTCCTTCTTCCGACGAACTTGCCCATGATTACTTATGGAGGATCGAAAAGAACGTCCCGGCCAAAGGAGAGATCGCCATTTTCAACCGCTCCCAATATGAGGAAGTACTGATCTACCGTGTCAAAAAACTATGGAATAGTCAGGCCAATGCGGACCGGATCGATCCGGACAAGATCCTCGATTACCGCTATCAGGACATCAAAAACTTTGAGGAGTATCTGTGGCATAACAATGTCCGCACCGTTAAGATCTTTCTGAATGTGTCCAAAGAGGAACAGGCAAGGCGCTTTCTGGACCGTATCGAAGAACCGGAAAAAAACTGGAAATTCAGCGGTGCCGATTATGAGGAAAGACAATACTGGGACGATTATCAGAAGGCCTTCGAGGCCGCCATCAATAAAACTGCGTCCAAACATGCTCCCTGGTTCGTCGTCCCGGCGGATCATAAATGGTACATGCGTTATGTAGTAAGCGAGATCATCCTTGACACTTTGAAAGACATGGATCCCCATTACCCGGTCGTAACCGAAGACCGCCTGCAGGAATTCGGGCGATATAAGACAGCCCTCGAAAAAGAACTGGGGATCGAAGACAGTCCCGATAAAAAAGAAGAAGACTGATAAAGGCAAGGCTTATATGCCTTGCCTTCATCATCCTTAGATATTACGGGTAAGATCAGCAGTCGGGCCCCCAGACCTCCTGAGCCGCTTCTTTCACCAGTTTCAACTTGTTCCACTGCTCCTCTTCCGTCAGTTTATTTCCGATCTCACAGGAAGCAAAACCGCACTGAGGGCTGATGGAAAGACGATCAAGAGGCAGATAGTCCGCTGCCTGACGGATCCTTTTTACCAGATTTTCCTTGTTTTCAAGCGCCGCTCGTTTGGTGGTTACCAGACCCAGGACAACTTTCTTGTCCCCGCTTACCTGACTCAGCGGCTGGAAGCCTCCCGAACGGGCATCGTCATATTCCAGGTAATAGGCATTGACGTTTTCCCGGGCAAACAGGACTTTGGCAACGGCGTCATAGGCGCCGGTATTGGCATAAGTCGAATGGAAATTGCCCCGGCAGACATGAGTATTGATCTTCAGATCGGCCGGTTTTCCTTCAATGGCTGCATTATTGATGGCCAGGAACTGTTCCTGTATCCTTTTAAGCCCGGCCTGGTCCGTTCCGAAATAAAGGCCTGCATGAGGATCCAGCAGCATGCCCCAGGAGCAGTCATCAAACTGAATATTGCGGCACCCGGCCTCGTACAGATCGCAGATGACCTGATGATATCCGTCGACCAGATCCTGCACCAGATCGTCGGTATCCGAATAATAACGACGGGTATTGTCGATGGCAAAGGGCATGATCATTTGCTCCAGAAACTGGGCCGGAGCGGGGATGGTCTGTTTAGCGACGGTATTTGCGTCTTCGAACTGTTTTACAAACTTAAAATGTTCCACAAAGGGATGCCGGCCGGTCAAAGAAACCTTGCCTGTCAGATAGGTATCGTCGATCATAGCCGCTTCATCATGGAAGGGAAGTCCCGTTTTGGAGGGAGAATGACCGACGCCGTTGAAGGCCCACATAAAGTCCAGATGCCAGGCACTGCGGCGGAACTCTCCGTCCGTGATCACATGATAGCCGATCTTTTTGATCTTACCGACCAGATCCGTGATGCATTCATTTTCGATCAAAGTCAGATCATTGCGGCTGATCTTCCCGGCCGCCTGATCCAGCCTGGCCTGCTTTAACTTGGCCGGACGCAGAAAACTTCCTACATAGTCATAACGAAAAGGAGTATACAGCGCTTCCATTTTTAGTCCTCTCCTTCCGATCCGTGTACGCTTGTGCGTACTTTTACGATCTCTTCCGGTTTGCACAGATAGAGTTCTGAACCATCCACTGCTTCCCGGATCTCTTCTTCGATATCCGTCAGCTTTTTCTCGTCATCTTCGATATCTTTCAGCCTCGGCTGCGTCGTGGGATGTTTGGCCACGAAAATGGTGCAGCAGTCTTCATAGGGCAGGATCGAAGTTTCGAAGGTATCGATCTGTTTGGCGATATCAATGATCTGCTGCTTGTCAAAACCGATCAGGGGCCTGAAGACGATCCGGTCGGCTGCCGCGTTGGTGCATTCCAAGGACGCCAGGGTCTGGCTGGCTACCTGGCCCAGATTTTCTCCCGTGATCATGGCCTGAGCGCCTTCTTTATCGGCCAGTCTTTCCGCGACCCGGTACATGATGCGCCGCATGATGATGGTCAGTTTTTCATGCTGGCATTTGGCGTAGATGTCCAGCTGGATCCTGGTAAAAGGCACTACATAGACCGGTATGGGTCCGGCATATTTGCTGACCCGTCTTGCCAGCTCCAGCACCTTATCGCGGGCCCGGTCAGAGGTATAAGGATGAGCGTGGAAATAGACAGCGGACAGCTGAACGCCTCTTTTAGCCATCATCCATCCGGCTACCGGCGAATCGATGCCTCCGGACAACAGCAGGGTCGCCTTGCCTCCGGTCCCTACCGGCAGGCCGCCCAGCCCTTTGATTTCTTTCCCATACACATATACCTGATTGCGGATCTCGGCATACAGTTTTACCTGGGGCTGATGAACGTCAACGGTCCAGCCGTCTGTTTCATGAAGGACTCTTTCACCGAGCTTCGCGGCGATCTGCAGACTGTTGTAGGGATACTTTTTATCGGCCCTTTTTGCGAAAACCTTAAAGGTACAAGGGCGGTCAAACTCCCGTTTGACATAGGCGACCATAGCATCCCCGATGGTTTCCAGATCGTCCGATTCCGGAACATCGACCGGACAGATGCCGATGATTCCGAATACATGCTGCAGGAGCTCTATTGCCCTGTCCATCCATTCGCCGTCGTAATCCTCCGGCACCTGCAGATAAAACCGTCCCTGCTCTTTTTTAAGGTCGATCTGGCCCAGCTCTTTGAGCCCGGCCCGGATATCTTTCATGAGGATATTTTCAAAAACAGCACGGTTTTTGCCTTTTAGAACGATTTCCCCGTATTTGATCAGAATTCCTTTTTTCATACTATTTCAGAGTTCCTTCCGGCACTTATTTTCTGATGAACTGACGCAGAACAGGTACCTGCCGTTTGAGAGACTCGACCAGAGCATCGGTATCTTCCTTGGTGGTGAACCGGTCGAAGCTGACCCTGACGGCGTGGTCGATCTGGTCGGCATCCAGCCCGATGGCGGCCAGGGCCCTGCTTTTGTCGCCGGGTTTATTGGACGAACAGGCAGACCCGGAACTTACGTAGATCCCGTCGTCCTCCAGCGCATGCAGCAGGACTTCGGACCGGACACCGTCAACTCTAAAATTTATGATATGACAGGCTCCGTCCTCAGGCTTGGGACCGTTGATACAAACTCCGTCGATCTCGGTCTGCAGACGGTGAGCAAGATCCAGTTTTAAAGCCATCAGGCGGTCATCGATCTCTTTATGCTGCGCCCACAGTTCATCCGCTGCCTGGCCGAAGCCGGCAATATAGGGGACATTTTCCGTACCGGATCGAAAATGCATCTCCTGTCCTCCGCCCACGATCAGACTGGGGATATGGAGACCGCGCCTGATATAAAGAAGACCGATCCCCTTTGGTCCGTTGATCTTATGCGCGCTGGCCGAGATCAGATCGATCCCCCATTTATCCGGATACAAGGGATATTTGCAGAAAGCCTGGGTCGCGTCTACGTGGAAGAGGCAGTCCGGATTCGTTTCTTTGATGATCTTGCCCATTTCCCGGATGGGATTGATGCAGCCTGTCTCATTGTTGACGTAAAGGCAGGTCACCAGGATGGTATCCGGACGGATCTTTGCTTTCAGGTCATCCAGCAGGATCTTTCCGGTCGGATCATTGTCCACTTCTTCGATCTGGTATCCTTCCTCCTGAAGCCGTTTGAGATTCTCCGCGGTAGCCGGATGTTCGCTTTTTCCGGTCAAAATATGCATACCCTTATGCCTCAGGCGGCTGGCGGCTCCCATAATGGCGGTATTACTGCTCTCCGTCGAACCGGACGTAAAGAAAATGCTTTCTTCCGACGTCATCAAGATCCTGGCGATCGTGCGGCGGGCCTTCACGATATGGCGCTCCGCTTCCTGCCCTTTGCGATGAAGGGAAGAAGGATTGCCCCAGTCCTGTGTAAGGCACCGTTCGATGACTGCCACTGTATCCTCAGACGGCCGCGTCGTCGCGGCGTTATCCAAATAATGCTCTGTCATATGTTCCCGATCACTCCATTTGTCCGTATTGGTATAAAATCAGGGAGGCAGCCGTAAAACCGGCTGTCTCGGTGCGCAGTATGCGAGGCCCAAGGCTGCAGACACTGGCACCTGCGCCGATCAGATCCTCTACTTCCTTATCCGCAAAACCGCCTTCCGGCCCTATGTATATCGATATTTTTTTTGGTACTTGCTTCTGCCTTGTCAGCAGGGTCTTTAAGCTGACGGCCCTTTCATGTTCGTAACATAAAACAGCCAGATCATATTCCGTGATTTCGTCCAACACCTGTTTGTAACTATGGATCGGTTCTACCTCAGGGATCAGGCCGCGGGCACACTGTTTAGCGGCCGCTTCCGTTATCTTCTGCCAGCGGTCTACTTTCTGCTGTCCTCTTTTTTCATCAAGATGGATAAGAGAACGTTCGCTGTAAAAGGGAACAAAACGGGAAATGCCCAATTCGACCCCCTTCTGCAGAATCAGTTCCATCTTGTCTCCTTTAGGAAGAGACTGATAGAGGGTGATCACAACCTCCGGTTCGCTTACGGACCGGTTCATATCCATGATCTTGGCGACCAGCTGGTCTTCACCGGGGGAAATATCGACGATCTGACATGTGTAGTCGTTGCCCAGGCCATCGCACAGGATCAGCTGATCTCCCACTTCTTTGCGAAGCACATTGACAATATGATGGACATCCTTACGGACCACGATCAGAGGGCCCTGAATGTCTTCACGGGTCACAAAAAATTTCGGCATTACGCTTTACGGCAGCAAAGAGCGCTCCAGCTGCCTTTCTCCTTTACTGTAAGGATCGTAAATCCGCTTTCCTTAAGGCTTTCGATCACTTCATCTTTACGCTCTTTTAAAATACCGGACGCGATAAAGATTCCTTGGTCCTTCATGAAATTGCCGACGGTTTTTCCTAAAACCATGATCACGTCTGCAATAATATTAGCGACAATGACGTCTGCCTTCACGCCCTTCATAGGGTCGATGTCTGTCAGATCCCCGTGATAGACATCCACGATGGTATCGACATGATTTTTCTGTGCGTTTTCCTTTGCGACGCTGATGGTGTTGGCATCCAGGTCCGTGCAGATGACCCGCTTTGCGCCGAGCTTTGCAGCCGTAATTCCAAGGATACCGCTTCCGGCTCCTATATCGCAGACCAGGTCTCCTTCTTTGACCGTATCTTCCAGAAATTCCATGCACATGGAGGTAGTTTCGTGGGTACCGGTCCCGAAAGCCATACCCGGATCGATGTCGATGCGGACATCATCCGGACGACTTTCCATCTGTATCCAGGAGGGAACGATCAGAAGGTGCCTGCCCAGCCGGTGAGGCTTAAAGTACTTTTTCCAGGCATTTCTCCACTCCGATTCGATCACCAGCTTGGTTTCGATCAAGCCGCTGCCGGTGGGAAGAAATTCCCCGATCGTGTCCAGGTGATGGCGGATCTTCAGCACCAGGTCCTCAACGCTTTTGGCATCCGGATAATCTTCGACGCTGAAATAAGCGCGGACCGTCGTATCCCCTTCCTGCAGTTTTTTCATCAGTTCTTCGTCAATATAATCCCAGGCCTTCGGATCCTGTTTATGGCTTAAGATGTCCTTGGGGTCGAAGATCTCGACACCTCCGCAGCCCATCCCCATCAAAGCATCACTTAGTGCTTCGACTGCGTCCGAGGTCGTATGAATAGTGATCTGATGATAATCCATGGATCGAAATTCCTTTCAGAGGGTATTTAGGAAAGCATTAAAAAAGCGGTATGATATTTCTGTCATACCGCTTATTATACGTCATTTTTTCTTTCTAAAAAAGCCCGACTTTTTCGTATTGTCTACCGGCTGCCCCATGGCCTCCGCAAACTCACGCAGCTTTTCTTTCTGAGTTTCCGTCATCCTCTTGGGAACATCGACCACGACTTTTACGAACAGATCGCCCCTCTGGCCGTTGCCGTTAAGATAAGGGACCCCTTTGCCGCGCAGGCGGAACATTTTTCCGGTCTGAGTACCGGCCTCGATATCAAATTGACTGGTGCCGTCCAGAGTAGGTACCGTTAAGGTATCGCCCAGAGCTGCCTGAGCAAAACTGATGGGCTGCTCCATATATAAGTCATAGCCTTCCCGTTGGAAAACAGGATCCGGCTTCACATCGATCGTAATATAAAGATCTCCGTCCGGGCCTCCGTTGACACCGGGCTCACCTTTGCCGGCAAGTCTTACCGGCTGACCGTCGTTGATACCGGCCGGGATCGGAACATCATAAGTCTTGCGGGTCTTGATACGCCCGCTTCCTCCGCAGTTCGTGCATTTTTCGCGGATGATCCTGCCGCTTCCTCCGCAGGTGGGGCAGGTACGCTCCGTGATCATGGAACCTAAGAAACTCTGCTGCCGTACCTGCTGGCGTCCGGTACCGTTGCAGGTAGGACAAGTATCGATGGGGCTGCCGGGTCTTGCACCGCTTCCGTTGCAGACAGGACAGCGGTCATAAGACCACAGCTCTACCTTTTTGGTGCAGCCGAAGGCTGCTTCCCTGAAGGATATAGTCTGACGGCTGGCCAGATCACGCCCCTGCCGGGGAGCGTTGGGATTGCGGGTCTGGCGTGTTCCGAACAGATCGCTAAAGGTGCTGTACCCGCCCGCGTCTGAGCCTGACCCGAAGCCGAAGATATCTCCGAACATATTGAAGATATCACTTGTATTCATATTTTCAAATCCGGACCCGCCGGCCGTACCATCAAAGGCTGCGTGGCCGTACTGGTCATACTTAGCTCTCTTTTCGTGATCGCTCAGTACGCCGTAGGCTTCGGCCGCTTCTTTGAATTTCTCTTCTGCTTCTTTATCGCCGGGGTTGTTATCCGGATGATATTTCTTGGCAAGCTTCCGATAGGCGCTTTTCAGTTCCTGGTCGGTTGCGTTCTTGCTTACACCAAGAACCTCGTAGTAATCTCTCTTCTCCGCCATTATTGTAAACCTCAGATATGCATATTAAGGCTCCCGCAGGGTTTCCCCCACGGGAGCCCTTCTTACATGAAGGACATTTCTTCTCTTGTTGGATCAGACTTCATGGTAGTCAACATCGACAGCGCCGTTATCGCCTTTGCCGCCGTTGTTATTGTTTCCGCCGTTATTCTGAGGGCCGTTGTTAGGTCCCTGCTGACCGCCAAAGCCCTGAGTGCCACCGTTGAAACCACCCTGTCCGGGATTGCCCTGCTGTCCGGGATTGCCCTGCTGCCCCTGCTGAGCAGAAGCCTGCTGATACAGTTTGGTGGACATATCGTTGAGCGCTTTGGTAACCGCTTCGGTAGCAGCTTTCAGATCGGCTACATCGGAATCGGTCATTCCGTTCGGGTTGTTCTTATGTTTCGCGACCAGATCCTTCAGTTTGCCCAGCTCGGTCTGGATGCGGCTCTTATCATCTGCCGGAACTTTATCTCCCAGCTCCTCCAGAGATTTTTCAGTCTGGAATACCATCGAGTCGGCATTGTTCAGCGTTTCGATGTTGTCTTTACGTTTCTTATCGGCAGCTTCGTACTGTTTTGCCTCATCGACGGCCTTCTGGATCTCTGCATCGGACAGATTGGAAGAGGCCGTAATGGTGATCTTCTGCTCTTTGCCGCTGCCAAGGTCCTTGGCGGTAACACTTACGATACCGTTGGAGTCGATATCGAAGGTAACCTGGATCTGTGGAACTCCGCGGGGAGCTGCCGGGATGCCGTCCAGGCGGAAACGTCCCAGAGTCTTGTTATCCGCTGCGAACTCACGCTCACCCTGTACAACATGGATATCAACGGCCGGCTGGTTATCTTCAGCGGTCGAGAATACCTGGCTCTTGGATGTGGGGATCGTGGTGTTTCTGGGGATCAGAGGAGTCGCAACACCGCCCAGGGTCTCGATGCCCAGGGTCAGAGGAGTGACATCCATCAGAACGATGTCACCGGTACCGGCTTCACCGGCCAGCTTGCCGCCCTGAATGGCTGCACCGATGGCAACGCATTCATCCGGGTTCAGAGTCTTGGAAGGCTCTTTCCCGGTAAGCTGAGCGACCAGAGACTGTACAGCGGGCATACGGCTGGAACCGCCGACCAGAAGGACCTTGCCCAGATCGGAAGTGCTCAGACCTGCATCACGAAGGGCATTCTGAACGGGGATACGGGTACGCTCCAGCAGATCGGAAGTCATACGCTCAAAGTCCGTACGAGTCAGGTGAACGGACAGGTTCTTGGGTCCGGACTCATTGTAAGAGATATAAGGAATATTGATATCCGTCTCGTTCATGGTAGACAGTTCGATCTTGGCGTTTTCAGCTGCATCTTTCAGACGCTGCATTGCCAGACGGTCGGTCGAAAGGTCGATGCCCTCGCTCTTCTTGAACTCGGATACCAGATGATCGATGATGCGCTGGTCCCAGTCATCGCCGCCCAGATGGTTGTCACCGCTGGTAGCTTTAACTTCGACAACGCCGTCGCCATATCGATGATCGAAACATCAAAGGTGCCGCCGCCCAGGTCATAGACCATGACCGTCTGCTCAGCTTCGTTATCAAGGCCGTAGGACAGAGCTGCCGCGGTAGGCTCGTTGATGATACGTTTTACGTCAAGACCCGCGATCTTGCCCGCGTCTTTGGTTGCCTGACGCTGTGCATCATTGAAGTAGGCCGGAACGGTGATGACCGCTTCGGTAACGGGCTCGCCCAGATAAGCTTCCGCATCCATCTTCAGCTTCTGAAGGATCATAGCGGAGATCTCCTGGGGAGAATAGCTCTTTCCGTCGATCGTAACTTTTTCGTTGGTGCCCATCTTACGTTTGATGGAGCGTACGGTCTTATCAGGGGCAGATACAGCCTGGCGTTTTGCCAGCTCGCCTACCAGACGCTCGCCGCTTTTGCTGAAAGATACGATCGAAGGAGTCGTGCGTTTTCCTTCTTTATTAGTTATAACAGTCGGTTTTCCGCCTTCCATAACGGCTACGCAGGAGTTAGTCGTTCCAAGGTCGATACCAATGATTTTACTCATGATAAAATCCTCCTAATCTATTTAAAAATTTACTTCAGTTCGCTACTTTGACCAGACTCGGACGGATCACTTTACCGTTCATCTTGTACCCCTTCTGGAATACCTGAACGATTTCCTGTTCGCCCTTGTCTTCGTCATCCACATGCATCATCGCATTATGCTGAGCAGGATCGAAGGTCTTGCCTTCGTCCTCCATCTGTTCGACGCCGAAGGTTTTCAGGACCCTCAGCACCTGATCATATGTCATCCGGATGCCCTTGAAGAAAGGATCGTCTTCCGGATCCTTCCCGTCGGTCTGTCCGGCTGTGATGGCTCTTTCAAGATTATCGATCACCGGCAGGAGCGCTTCGATGACCTTTGTCTCACCTCGTTCAAAGGACTCGGCTTGCTCTTTGGTCGTGCGCTTACGGTAATTATCAAACTCCGCCAAGAGACGCAGGGTCTTTTCTTTATTGTCAGCCAGCTGTTTTTTCAGCTGATCGGTTTCCGAAACCTTGCTTTCTTCTTTTGGCTCTGCCTTAGCTTCCGGCTTCGTCTCTGCCTTTGGCTTTTCTTTTTCTTCTTCCGGTTCTTTTTCCGGAACTTCTTTTTGATCTTTGTCGGCGTCTTTTGCGGTCTTTTTGTCACTTTCGGCTTGTTGATCCGCTGTTTCCCTGACCGCTTCCGAGCCTTTGTCCCCGGCTTCGGTCTCTTCTGCCTCCGTCTTCTTTTCTTTATCTTCTGCTGTCAATTTGATAGCTCCTTTTCAGCCTTTTTGTCGTAATAGCCGCAGACATTAGGAATCATCCTGATCCACGCTGTCATCCTTTGAATCGTCCTCACTATCCTCCGGAGCCTCTTTGAACAGATCGGGGAAGTCCCGCATCAGATTTTCCAGTGCGGATACGACCATATTATAATTCATGCGCATGGGCCCTACTACCGAAATAGAGCCGACACTGGAATCATTGTAGCGGTAATTAGCCGTTACGATACTGCAGTCATGCAGCTGTTCGATCGTATTCTCCGTTCCGATCCGGATCTTAAGACCGGTCTTGGAATCGTCATCTTCATCTTCCATCCGGATCATATGCAGGACCTGATCCTTTTGTTCAAAAAACTCCATCAATGATCTTGCGCGGGCAATATCACTGAATTCCGGGAAATTAAGAATGTTGGTGGTCCCGGCCGTAAAGACATCGGTGTCGGCTGAATGCTGCAGCGTATCGTTGATGGCATTCAGCAGACTTTCCATGGTATCGGAATCCAGTCCACATTCTTTCTTGATCTTTTGGATCAGCGGCAGGTTGATATCATCGATCGCTCTTCCACAGAGCTCCTTGTTCAGAACGTCCGAGACTTCATACAACTTGCGGTCACTAACAGGACCGGCCAAAGGAATGATATGATTGCGGACGATGTTGCCGTCCACGACCAAGATCATAACGGCCGATTTCTGATCGAGCGGTACCAGCTGAACATGTTTGAGTTCTACTCTGCGAAGCTGCGGCATGGTAACCACCGCTGTATACTTCGTCATAGCCGCCAGAATATCACCGATCTCTTTCAGAAGGCTGTCCAGCTGCATCGTTTTTTCTTTCAGCATACTGCGCAGCACATCTTTTTCCTGTCCGCTGACCTGATCCTTTTTCATGATCTGGTCAACATAAAGCCTGTATCCGCTGGATGTCGGAATGCGGCCTGCCGATGTATGAGGCTGTACGATCAGTCCCATTTCCTCCAGGTCAGACATCTCATTGCGGATCGTAGCGGAACTGAATTCGGTAACGAACTTTTTCGAAATCGTTCGTGATCCAACCGGTTCAGCCGTTTCCAGGTAATTCATAATAATGGCCTGCAGGATCTGAAGTTTGCGTTCATTCATATCCATTTCATTCACCTGCTGTTTCTCGGTCTGTTAGCACTCGGTTCATTAGAGTGCTAACATCTTGCTATAATATAATCCTGACTATAGAAAATGTCAAGCTTTTTTCTAAATTTTTACCGGGGCGCTTGAATAATATAAAAACGGCGGCATTCCGGGCCCGTACAGGCCGGTATACCACCGTTACATTAGTCATTATGATCAGCTGCTTTTTCCGGATCCCGGTCAGCTCTCGTTTACTTTTTTATATAGCTTTTTCAGCTTTCGATCCGCCTGCTGGCGAAAACCATTCAGGTAGGAAGGATTCTCGGCTGCAAGCTGATCTTCGAACTTATCCAGAAGTTTTTCCAGTTTCTGTATTTTTTCAAGGCTGGCTGTGTACAGGCGGGCCGTATCACCCATCCAGTCACTGTACAGGGTCAGTTCTTCTTCGGTAAAGGTAAGCCTCAGATTTGTTAAGGCCATCCGGTGGATCTCATGAAGGATGGCTGCTCTCAAACGCAGTTGATAAGGGATCTTCCAGCTATTGCTGGTTGTCTGTCTGGTGTGATACCGCACATTCAAAACTACTTGGGGAAGGTTAGCCATCTTGGTATGACCGATCATCTGGCAGAAGAAATCATAATCCTCGCAAACAAAATATTCCGGCTTTATGTGAAAGCCCTGATCGATCAAGGATTTCCGAAACAACATATTCCCATTTGACATAACGCAGCGTACCGCCATTCCGCCGCTTATGTCCTCATTGGTTACTGGAAATTCCACGATGCTGTCGGCCTGTCCGAAGGTATGATTAAAACCGCCGACAAGTCCGTAATCATCGTGATGATCCAGAAAATCACATTCCCACTCCAAGCGTTCCGGTACAGATATATCATCCGAATCCATGAAGGCAATGTATTGACCCTTAGCCATGCTGATCCCGGCATTTCTGAGGATAGGGATGTTGCTTTTAAAGGGTGCCTCAATAAAGCGTATCCTGTCATCATGGATATCGCGTACGATATCAGCAGTATGATCCGTCGACTTGTCGTCGATCACGATCAGTTCCAGATCCCCCATGGTTTGATGTAAAATGCTGTCGATTGCTTCTTTTACATAGTCCTGACGGTTATAGACCGGCATGATCACAGAAACTTTCATAATCTTTCCCCTCGATTTGCAGTGGAATATAATACAGTATTATAAAGGTTTTATTTTAATAATGAAATATACTGTATTAATCAATTAAAAAGTCCACAAATACCTGATTCGACAGATCCACTCCCCTATCTGTCAGATGCAGCCGGTCTTCCTCTTTACATAAAAGACCATCTTGGCAATGCTTCTCGATTGCATTACCGTAAACCTGATAAAGATCCTTTTTAAACAATCGTCTAAAATCAGAGTAAGTGATCCCCCGATCCATCCGCAGGCCCAAAAACATGAATTCCTTCATCTGGTCTTTGATCGTCATTTTTTCTACGTCCCTGCGGATCCCCTTCAGGGATATTTCTACTGAATCGGCCTGTGCCAGTTTATTGTATTCCGCAAGATTCTGTGTATTATGCCATCTTGTTTCATCATACAAAGAAGATGCGCCGAGTCCCAGTCCCAGATAAGGCCGCCGCATCCAGTATCCGCTGTTGTGACGGCTTTGGAAACCAGGTTTGGAGAAATTGGAGATCTCGTAGCGTTCAAAGCCAAGGCTCCGCAAGGTTTTCACCGCTTCATGATACATGGTCCTTTCCGTATCTTCATCCGGAAGAGGAAGCTGTCCTTTCTGAAAAAGTCGGTAAAACTCCGTCCCCTCTTCTACGATCAGACTGTAGCAGGATAAATGGGTCACTCCCAGCGATACCGCTTTGCAAATAGAATCCGTTACATCCTGTACGGTCTGCCCCGGCAGCCCCGTCATCAGATCCACGGAAAGATTGTCAAAACCGGCATTTTGAAATAGTCCCAGGCTTTCCTCTGCCTGCTTTTCCGTGTGGATGCGACCCAAAGTTTTCAGCAGCCGGTCGTTAAATGTCTGCACTCCTATACTGACACGGTTGATCCCTATCCGTTTCATGATCTGTGCCTTATCGAAAGTTATGGTCCCGGGATTAGCCTCAATGGTGCACTCCGCATCCGCCTGCAGGTCGAAATGCTCCTTAATGGCTTCCATGATCGTTTCCAGATCACCGGCTGGCAAAAGGGAGGGGGTGCCGCCGCCCAAGAAAATAGATGAAACCGGCATGTTCGTCCGGCTGCCGTAATAAGCAATTTCCCGGACAAGAGCCTGTGTATACGAATCCATGGCTTTTTCCGTACAGGAGGAGAAGGATAAAAAGTCGCAGTAGCGACATTTTCTCAGGCAAAAGGGAATGTGGATATACAACATCAGGGTATTTTCCAGCTGCTCTTTGGTTTTCGTATCCAATTCAATCCCTCCTCTGCCCGCTTATGAAAAAAGAGCCGTGCTGCCGGCTCTTTCTTCTAATGATTTACTGCTCTTACTTATTTCATACCGATATCATGGCGGTAGAAAGCATCTTTGAAGGTGACCTTGTCGATGTTGGCATATACTTTCTTGATGGCTTTGTCCAGATCATCGTCCAGTGCAACGATACCAAGGACACGACCTCCGTTGGTCACGATCTGACCGTTTTCATCGAACTTGGTGCCTGCATGGAAGATCATCATATCGTCACGGCCGTCAAAAGCATCCAGACCGCTGATGGGATAACCTTTCTTGTAGCTTACCGGATAGCCGCCCGATGCCAGAACGACACAGACGGCCGCGTTATCCTTCCACTTGATGTCGATCTTGTCCAGGGTGCCGTCGATGCAGGCTTCGAAAATATCGACCAGGTCCGTATCCAGACGAGGCAGGATGACCTGCGTTTCCGGATCGCCGAAGCGGGAGTTGTATTCCAGCACTTTGACACCGTCTTTGGTCAGCATCAGACCGTAATACAGGACGCCCTTGAAAGTGCGTCCCTCCGCATTCATGGCGTCGACCGTCTTCTGGAAGATCTTTTCCTTAGCTTCCGCCTCTTCCTTAGCCGTATAGTGACGGCTGGGAGAGAAGGTTCCCATGCCGCCGGTGTTAAGTCCCTGGTCATGATCGAAGGCCCGCTTGTGGTCCTGGGCACTGACCATGGTCTTTACCGTTTTACCGTCGCAGAAAGACAGGACCGAAACCTCATCGCCGGTCAGGAACTCTTCAATAACCATCTTGGCGCCGGCCTGGCCGAATTTTTTATCGACCATGATCTCATCGACGCCGTCCATGGCTTCTTTCTCGTTATTGCAGATCAGAACGCCCTTGCCCAGTGCCAGGCCGTCGGCCTTAAGCACGATCGGATAGGTATTATGCTCTTTTAAGAAAGCCTTTGCCTGATCCGCGCTGTCTACTTCCCAGTAGCCGGCCGTGGGGATGCCGTATTTTTTCATCAGGTTCTTGGAGAAGACTTTACTGCCCTCGATCAGAGCCGCATTTTTACGGGGTCCGAACACACGAAGGCCGCGGGATTCAAACTCATCCACTACGCCCAGCATCAGAGGATCGTCCATGCCGATCACGGTCAGGTCGATCTTTTTCTCCTCTGCAAAATCCGCCAACGCCTTGATATCCGTTGCTGCGATCGGAACGCATTCAGCCAGCTGGCTGATACCGGCGTTTCCCGGTGCACAGTAGATTTTTTCTGCTTTGGGACTCTGTGCTAACTTCCAGACGATGGCATGCTCGCGTCCGCCGCCGCCTACGACTAAGATCTTCATTGTACATCCTCCTCTTTGAGGTCCTCTTTTAGGATCCTTACCCGGTGTCCCTCGATTTTAAGTCTTCCTTCCGAAAACAGCCGTACTGCTTCGGGAAGAAGCTTCCATTCACAATTCTGCATGACTCTCAGCTGCAGGGTCTCAGGCGTATCTTCCGGATCGATGTCGACCGCTTTCTGCAGGATGATGGGACCGCTGTCGGTGCCTTCATCCACAAAATGAACCGTCGCACCGGTCACCTTGACGCCGCGCTTTAAGGCTTCTTCGTGAACTTTCAGTCCGTAAAAACCGTTGCCGCAGAAAGAAGGGATCAGACTGGGATGAATATTGATGATGCGTCCCTGAAAAGCCTGAATAAAAGGCTTGCCCAGAACGACCAGAAAACCTGCCAGAACGACCAGATCGATCTTACGCTCCTGAAGAAGATCTCTCAGCGCAATTGCATACTCGTCATTGGTTTTATAACGGACAGTTGGAAGATAAAGGGCTTCGACTCCGGCTTTTTTCGCCCGCTCCAGCGCGTAAGCTTTTTTACGGTTGGAAACCACGCAGACAAATTCGGCCTTGGGCATGGTTCCTCCCTTCCAGGCATCCAGAAGAGCCTGCAGGTTGGTGCCTCCGCCGGATACTAAGACCGCCACCCGGGTCATACGATCACCCCGGGAGTCTTCTGATCGGACGATACGATCTCGCCCAGCTGATAAGCCTCCTCGCCTGCCTCTTTCAGCAGACGGATGGTCTTATCAACATTTTCTTTATCTACGACAAGCATCATACCGATGCCCATGTTATAGGTATTGTACATGCCGTGTTCGGAAATATCTCCGATTTTCTGCATAAGCGGGAAAATAGCCGGGATCTTCCAGGAGCCTTTTTCGATCTTGGCGTTGGTATAATCCGGAAGCATCCTGGGAATATTCTCATAGAAACCGCCGCCGGTGATATGGGAGATCGCTTTGACTTCTACTTCCTGTCGAAGAGCCTCTACCGCTTTGACATAGATGCGGGTAGGAGTCAGCAGGACCTCTCCCAGAGGACGGTCCAGGACGCCGAAATCTTTCTTCAAGGTCTCTTTGGCGCCATCTTCGTCCAGCTTGAAGATCTTGCGGACCAGAGAAAAACCGTTGCTGTGAACGCCGCTTGAAGCAAGGCCTATGATAGCATCCCCGGCTTTTACCTTGGAACCGTCGATAACGTCCTTGCGATCCACGATACCTACCGAGAAACCGGCTATATCGTACTCATCCTCGGGCATCAGGCCGGGATGCTCGGCTGTCTCACCGCCGATCAGAGCACTGTGGCTCTGCACGCAGCCGTCAGCTACACCTTTAACGATAGAAGCGATCTTTTCCGGATAGTTTTTGCCGCAGGCGATATAGTCCAGGAAAAACAGAGGGCTTCCGCCGCAGCAGATAACATCGTTGACACACATGGCAACCGCGTCGATCCCGACGGTATCATGTTTATCCATCAAAAAGGCAACTTTCAGCTTGGTCCCGACACCATCGGTACCGGAAACCAGGATGGGATCTTCCATCTTATTGCCTGCCAGGGAAAACAGTCCGCCGAAACCTCCCAGATCGGTCACGACATTGGGGCCGAAGGTCTTCTTTACGTACTGTTTCATGAGAGCAACAGAAGCATAGCCTGCTTCTACGTCGACACCGGCGTTTTTATACTCGATCGCCATGAATGTACCTCTCTTTTCGAAGTTTATAACACATCCCTCTTCTTCCAAGAGGAATGTGCTGAGCTTTTCTGTCTAACGAATCGATTTTACCCTCTTGACCTCTGACTGTCAACGTCAATGTCCAGAAGGCGGAGGATGAATTCCTTAGCCTGTTCCTGGCACGGCCCGTTGTAATAAACGCCGATATAAACTTCTTTACCGATCAGTTCCCGGTCGATCAGATCGTTGGTGCCTGTAATGTTGATCAGATAGGGAGCCTTGTCGACCACCTGACTGGTCCGTCCCTGGTCATTGGAAATGGTATATTTGAGTGAAACGACTCCTTCCGCCTTTTCCGAAGCGTTTTCTTCAGCCTTCTTTTGGATCTCTTCCATTTCCTCATCGGTAAACAGCTGATCCAGGCTGATCAAATAGCCGCTTTCAACATCCTCGGTCAACGAATCCAGATCCCCGATGACTACATCCAGCAGCTGCGCTTCGACACTGGCCGCTTCCCGGTACTTGGTCGTATAAGCCTCTTCTTCCTCACCGGTCCCGTAACCATTATAAAAAGCATAGGCTTTGACTTCTTTTTTGCCGTTTTCGGTAAGGGTCGGAAAAGCATCCGTCAGGTCCGAAGCAAAGGTGTCAAATAGGTCCGGGTCATAATAAGCCGCATGTACAGCAACCCCCAGACAGCTTTTTTTTCCCTTATTCCAGGTAAAATGTCCCAGCAGGCTGATCCCTATTACCAGGGCGACCGCAACGGCTGCGATCCGTCCCCAGTAATAGCGGAAAAAATAGGCGATCTTAGCACCGAACCCTAACTGCTTGGCCTCTTCTTTTGCAGTTTCACGGTCTTTATCCATTGGTTTCCTTTCTTTATTTTTGAACAGTTAGAACAAATTCCTGCGGTAATCGCCGAATACAGAACCCAGGGCCTGGGTAAGGGTGCTGACTTCAATGATACGGGCACTGCTGTTTCCGGGTACGATCTGTCTTCTGACAGCGCCGGCAGGGACATAAATTTTTTCAAAGCCGATCCGGGCCGTTTCTTTAACCATGATCTCGATCGATGGAACTTTTTTCAGTTCACCGGTAAGCCCTACGTCCCCGATAAAAACAGACCGGCTGTCGATGCCTTTCTGAAGTACCGACGAAGCAAGGGACATCAAAACGCCAAGTGATACGGAAGGCTGATTAAGGCGTAAATTCCCGGTCGACTTGATGACGACGTTCTTATCATATAAAGACAGGCCTCCCCGCTGCTCCAGGATGGAGAGAAGCGTCCCCATCTGATCTCTGGACAGACATTCCGAGATGCGGGAGGGGTAAGGTGTATAACTTTTGGAGATCAGGCTTTCCACCTCAACGATCATGGGACGGGTACCCTGCTTGATGACGGCCAGGGCACTTCCGAAAACATCGGAGTCGTCGGCCCGGTCGGTCATGAAATACCGGGACGGATTGGTTATTTCCTCCAATCCCTTTTCTCCCATGGTAAAAAAGCCCATCTCACCGATGCTGCCGAAACGGTTTTTGGTTGCCGATAAGGTCCGTATCTCTTCCTGTGTGTCGGCTTCCATAAACAATACCGTGTCCACCATATGTTCCAATGAGCGGACTCCGGCCAGCTCATCCTCTTTGGTCAGCTGCCCTGCCATCAGAACTGCCTTGGGGTGTTCCGGTTCTTTCGCTACTCTCAGGATAGCATTGGTGCATTCTACGATCTGGGTGGGAGAACCGGGACGGGAGGGATATTCATCCAGGTAAAAGGTCTGGATACTGTCTAAGATGATCAGCTGCGGGTCCAGCTTGTCGATGACCGTCAGAACCTCGTTCATATGGGATGTCGAATAGACCCATAAATTATCGGGGATCCGGTCGATGATCCGCTGAGCCCTGCGCCTCACCTGGCTTTCGCTCTCCTCGCCGGTCACATAGAGGACGGTCAGCCCTCTGTCTGACTCCTTTTGAGCAACCTGCAGAAGAAGAGTCGATTTGCCTGCACCGGGTTTGGCCGCCAGGATGGTGACCGAATCCCGCACGATCCCTCCGCCAAGGACCCGGTCCAGTTCCCCGATACCGGTAACCAGACGGGATCCCTGATCTACAGGCACCTCTTTTAATTTGTTCAGCTTCCCTTTCAAGTGGGATGTCTGATACTGGGCATGCGCCCGTGCCGCCGGATTTTCCGCCTCCTGCACGGTCTCCTCCATGCAGTTCCACTGATGACAGCTAGGACATTGTCCGCTCCATTTGGCGCTGATATAGCCGCAGTGGGAGCAGACATACACCGTTTTACTTTTGGGCATCCTGAGTATCCTTTTTGATGATCAATTCACGGCCCTTTGCAACGCCATTCGCATTGTCATTGGCATTGTCATTGGCGTTGCTGCTGGCATCAATGATAAGCTGATCGCCCCGGGCGAATTTTCCCGACAGGATACCGTCTGCCAAGGCGTCGTCCACATGACCGGTCAGGTATCTCTTTAAGGGACGAGCTCCGAAGGCGGGATCATAACCGGCCTGGGCCGCCAGATCTCTGGCCGCATCGGTCATGCTAAGGCTGATATCCCAGGTTTCTTTGACACGGCGTCGGATCTGGTCAAAAAGAAGATCCACGATCTGACGCGTTTCATCTTTTGTCAAGGCATGGAAAACGACGATATCATCGATACGATTGAGAAATTCCGGCCGAAAGGTCCTTTTGACCTCTTCCATGACGCCGGACCGCATCTTTTCATAGTCCTGCCGTTCATCGCGGCGGGTAACGAAGCCCAGTTGTTTATTGGCCTGGATCGCCCGTGCGCCTGTATTGGAAGTCATGATGATGACCGTATTTTTAAAGTCGACGCGGCGGCCCTGTCCGTCAGTCAGGCGGCCGTCGTCCAAAACCTGCAGCAGCAGATTGAAAACATCGGGATGAGCCTTTTCCATCTCATCGAAAAGAATGACGGAATAAGGACGTTTGCGGACGGCTTCCGTCAGCTGTCCTCCCTCTTCATAGCCGACATAGCCGGGAGCAGCGCCTACCAGGCGGGAGACCGTATACTTTTCCATGTATTCGGACATATCAATACGGATGATGGCATCCTCTTTGCCGAACAAAGCCTGGGCCAGAGCCTTGGCAAGTTCGGTCTTGCCCACGCCTGTCGGTCCCAGAAAGAGGAAGCTTCCGATGGGACGGTTGGGATCTTTCAAGCCCAGGCGTCCGCGGCGAATGGCCTTGGCAACAGCACTGACGGCTTCATTCTGACCGATGACTCTTTGATGAAGGACTTCTTCCAGATTTTTAAGGCGTGCCGATTCGGTCTGGGCAAGCTGCTCGACCGGGATTTTGGTCCACAGGGCGACTACATGTTCGATATCCGCACGGGTCACTTCCGGTTCCGTTTCCACAGCCGTGGCACCGGCAGGAGTCTTATCGCTTCCCGTGCCGCTCTCCTGTTTGGCCAGGTCGTTTAATTCTTTGGTCAAACGGACTTCTTCCTTCTTGTAATCTGCCGCCTTGGCAAAGTCATTTTCCAATACGGCCTGCTCCTTACCGGCCAGGGCCTTATCCAGTTCCGCCTTAAGGCTATCTTCTTTGCCTGTCAGGTCATTGCCTGCCACGATATTGCTCGTAAGAGAACTGCCCGATGAGGTCTTCTCAGTAAGTTCTTTTTCCTGCTTCCGGGCAAAGCTGTTCATATGAGCCCGGGCCCCGGCTTCATCGATCAGATCGATGGCCTTGTCCGGAAGATTTCGGTCCGTTATATAACGCTGAGACAGGCGGACGGCCGTCTTCAAGGCATCCTCGCTGTAATGAACATGATGATGTGCTTCGTAGCGCGGCGCGACACCCTTCAAAATGGCCAAAGCCTCTTCTTCCGTCGGCTCTTCCACCATGATGGGCTGGAAGCGGCGGGCCAGCGCCGCGTCTTTTTCGATCCGTTTGGAATATTCATTGACCGTGGTGGCTCCGATCAGCTGCATCTCGCCTCTGGAAAGAGCCGGTTTCAGAATATTGGAGGCATCCATACTGCCTTCTGCCGAACCGGTCCCGACCAAAGTATGGATCTCATCCATGAAAAGAATGATGCGGCTGTCGGCCTTGACTTCTTCCATGCAGCGTTTGAGACGTTCCTCAAACTCGCCCCGGTACTTTGTACCGGCGACCATGGCTGCCATATCCAAAGAAAGGATGCGTTTGTCCTTCAACAGGTCCGGGACCTGGCCGAAATAGATACGCTGGGCCAGGCCTTCCACGATGGCGGTCTTGCCTACGCCTGCCTCTCCCAAAAGGACCGGATTGTTCTTGGTCCGGCGGCAGAGGATCTCCATCATACGTTCGATCTGACTTTCACGGCCAATGACCGGGTCCATCCTGCGGATATATTCCTCCGAAGTCATGTCTTTGGCAAAGCGCTCCAGGACCGGACGCTTTTCTTCGGGGCTTTCATCATCCATCATAGGAGGCACTCCGGCCCGCATATAACGGGGATCTTTGCGCTGTGGCTGAGGGATGCCCAGTTCATGCTGGATCCTCATAAACATATCCGGCAGGTTTCCCCCCAGCATGGCGATAAAACGGCAGGCCATACTGGTAGGAACACTGAGGATGCCGACCAGGATATGGTCGGTACCCGTCATGCCAGCGTCCATCAGTTTTGCGGTCTCATCCGCATGGTCAAGGACTTCTTCCGTCTGAGGAGCCAGGACCAGCTTTTCCTTTTTATGATTTTCTTCGGATGACGAAATATCCAGGTTACGGATAATGGCATCTATATCTTCCGCTTTGATATGGCAGCTTGCCAGGAAGTCAGACGCATACGTATCCTTCTGGCAGGCCAAAGCATAGAGAAGATGCCCGGTGCCTATATAGCCGTGTCCCAGGCTTCGGGCATATTTTTCCGCCTCTTTTAAAGCCTGCTGCGCGCGTTTTGTCAGCATAGATCTCCTTTCTCCTTACGGTTTGGCTAAAATTTTCTTCAAAAACTGCCCGGTATAAGATCCCGGGACCTTGGCTACCTCTTCGGGGGTACCGGTGGCAATGACTCTGCCGCCTCCGTCTCCTCCCTCAGGGCCCATATCGATGATATAATCGGCTGTTTTGATCACATCCAGGTTATGCTCGATGACCAGCATGGAATTTCCGTTCTCTACTAATTTCTGCAGGACTTCGATCAGTTTATGTACGTCTTCGAAATGAAGACCGGTCGTAGGCTCGTCCAGGATATAAAAGGTCCTGCCCGTCGCCCGCTTGGACAGCTCCGCCGCCAGCTTGATCCGCTGCGCCTCGCCTCCCGAGAGTTCAGTCGAAGGCTGGCCGAGCTTGACATAGGAAAGCCCTACATCATAAAGGGTCTGGATCTTGTCGCGGATCCTGGGCACGTTCTCAAAAAAGTGTAACGCCTCTTCCACCGTCATGTCCAGAACATCCGAGATCGACTTCCCTTTATATTTGACCTCCAGCGTTTCGCGATTGTAGCGTTTTCCGTGGCAGACCTCGCAGGGTACATAGACATCGGGCAGAAAGTTCATCTCGATCTTGATGATACCGTCGCCGCTGCAGGCTTCACACCGGCCGCCCTTGACGTTGAAGCTGAACCTTCCTTTGGTAAAGCCTCTCATCTTTGCGTCCTGGGTCGACGCGAACAGATCCCGGATCAGGTCGAAGACGCCGGTATAGGTCGCGGGATTGGACCGGGGAGTCCGGCCAATAGGCGACTGGTCGATCACGATGACTTTATCCAGATTTTCAAGGCCGGTAATACTGTCGTAATGGCCCGGTTTTACACGGGCATGGTTTAGATCTCGGGCAAGGATCTTGTACAGGATCTGGTTGACGAATGTACTTTTTCCCGAACCGGATACACCGGTCACGCAGGTAAAGACGCCCAGGGGGATATCAAAATCGGTGCCCTTCAGATTGTTCATACGGGCTCCTTTCAGGTGCAGCCAGCGGTCGCTCAGGGGGCGTCTCTCTTTAGGGACCTCGATCTTCCGCCGGCCTGCCAGGTAATCACCGGTAATGCTTTCGGGGCAGGCTTCAATGTCTTCTACCGATCCCTGGGCAACCAAGCGGCCTCCGTGGATACCGGCCTTGGGGCCGATGTCCACCAGATAGTCCGCCTCCCTCATGGTCTCTTCATCGTGCTCGACTACGATCAGCGTATTGCCCAGGTCTCTTAAATGTTTCAAGGTGGCCAGCAATTTGGCATTGTCCCTTTGGTGAAGGCCGATACTGGGTTCGTCCAGGATATACAAAACGCCTACCAGGCCGGAACCGATCTGGGTAGCCAGCCGGATCCGCTGGGATTCACCGCCGGACAAGGTACCCGCCGCTCTGGACAAAGTCAGATAATCCAGTCCCACGTCATACAAAAACTGCAGACGGGCTTTGATCTCTTTCAAAAGCTGCTGTCCGATCAGCATCTGGCGGTCTGTCAGCGTAAGGTTATTGAAAAACTCCAAGGCATCTTTGATGGACAGGTCTGTCAGCTGGGCAATGTTGAGTCCGCCGACCGTTACCGCCAGGGCGTCCGGTTTCAGGCGGGCCCCGTGGCAGGTAGGACAGGGAGTATGGGTCATAAAGGTTTCATAGTCCGCTCTCCATGACTCAGGAGTCTCGTTATAACGGCGGCGCAAGGTCGGGATGAGCCCCTCATAATTCATATCATAATCTCTGGCCCCGTAGCGGCCTTCATAAGAAATATGAAAGGTCTGGTCATCGCCTCCGTACATGATCATATTCCGGACCGATTCCGGAAGGTCCTTATAGGGGGTATCCAGGGAAAAATGATGGGCCTTGGCCAGCTGCCGGAAGACTTTTCCCGAATAGCTGTCCTTATTGGAGATCGAACCGTAGCCTGGAGCAGTAATAGCCCCCTGGTTCAGGGACAGGTCCTTGTTGGGGATCAGAAGATCCGGATCGAATTCCGACTTTACCCCCAGGCCCAGGCAGTCCGGGCAGGCTCCGAAGGGATTATTGAAAGAAAAGCTCCGGGGCTGAGGCTCCTGGACGCTGATGCCGCAGTCGGGGCAGGAAAAATTCTCACTGAAGGTTTCGACCTTGCCGTCGCCTTTGTCAACGAACAAAAGTCCGTCCGTAAGCTTGAGCACCGTTTCAATGGAATCGTTCAGACGTTTTTCAATACCGGGTTTTACGATCAGACGATCCACCACGATCTCGATGGTGTGCTTGATGTTTTTATCCAGCTCGATTTTTTCGTCCAGGCTGTACATGTTTCCGTCGATGACGGCCCTGACGAAGCCGGACCGTTTGGCCTTCTCCAGCAGTTTTTCATGACGTCCCTTGCGTCCCTGCACGACCGGAGCCAGCAGCTGGATACGGGACCCCTGGGGATAAGCCATGATACGGTCGACCATCTGGTCTACGGTCTGCTTTTCGATCACACGTCCGCATTTAGGGCAGTGAACGATGCCCACGCGGGCGTATAAAAGGCGCAGATAATCGTAGATCTCTGTGACGGTCCCCACCGTCGAGCGCGGGTTCTTGCTGGTCGTTTTCTGATCGATGGCAATAGCCGGAGACAAACCTTCGATGCTCTCGACATTTGGTTTGTCCATCTGACCCAGAAACATACGGGCATAGGAAGACAGCGATTCCATGTACCGTCTCTGCCCCTCCGCAAAAATGGTATCAAACGCCAGGGACGACTTGCCAGACCCCGACAGGCCCGTAAATACGATCAGCTTGTCCCTGGGGATGGTCAGGTTCAGGTTTTTCAGGTTATGTTCATTCGCACCTTTGATGCGGATCACGTTGGAAGCCATAGATCCTCCTTCGATATGACCTTACTGGCCGTCTTTGATTTCCTGAACGGTCAGCTGCAGCTGCTGGATCTGATCGCGCAGAAGGGCGGCTTCTTCGAAATGGAGCTCCTCCGCTTCTTTGTACATTTGTTTCCGCAGCTGGTCGATCTTCTTTTCCAGTTCTTTAATGCTCATGGATTCCGGATCCAGAGCCATATTCTGGGCTTTGGATGCGGTCTCCTGAGTCGGGATGGTGGCGCTGATGACATCGTGCACCTTCTTGACGATGCTTCTGGGGACGATGCCGTGCTCCTCATTATATTGGGTCTGGATCCTGCGGCGGCGCTCGGTCTCATCGATGGCGCGTCTCATAGAATCCGTCATGGTATCTGCGTATAAAATAACATGGCCGTTGACATTGCGGGCGGCGCGGCCAATGGTCTGGATCAGGGCCGTCTCGGACCTGAGGAAACCTTCCTTATCCGCATCCAGGATCGCGATCAGCGATACTTCCGGTATATCCAGTCCCTCTCGAAGCAGGTTGATGCCGACCAGTACATCGTAAACATCGGTACGAAGATCCTTGACGATCTGCAGCCGCTCCAGGGTCTTGATGTCCGAGTGCAGGTAATTGACCTTGATACCCGCATCCTGCAGATACTTGGTAAGGTCCTCCGCCATCTTTTTGGTCAATGTCGTTACCAGGACCTTTTCATGATTGGCTGTCGTCTTTCGGATCTCCCCGATCAGGTCATCGATCTGTCCGCTGATAGGATGGACCTCGACCTTGGGATCGATCAGTCCGGTCGGACGGATCACCTGCTCGGCCATCAGCTGCTGGTGTTCCTTTTCATAAGGTCCGGGAGTCGCCGATACAAAAAGCACCTGATGGATCTTGGACTCAAACTCTTCAAAATTAAGAGGCCGGTTGTCCTTGGCGGAAGGCAGGCGGAAACCGTACTGGATCAGGATATCTTTGCGGTTCTGGTCGCCGTGGTACATGGCCCTTACCTGAGGGATGGTCATATGGGACTCATCGATCATCATCAGAAAATCTTTGGGGAAGTAGTCCAGAAGGGTCATGGACGGGGTCCCGGCCGCCCGTCCCTCCATGTGGCGGGAATAGTTCTCGATACCGCTGCAGAAACCGGTCTCTCTCATCATTTCGATATCGAAATGAGTCCGCTGGGACAGGCGCTGGGCTTCCAGGATCTTACCCTCTGCCTGCAGCTGCCTCAGGCGGTCTTCCAGCTCTTCTTCGATGCTGACCAGGGCCTTTTTCATCTTTTCCGGGGCCGTCACGTAATGGCTGGCCGGAAAGAGCCAGATATGTTCCCGCTGGCCTATGATCTCGCCGGTCATGACATTGATCTCGACGATACGGTCGATCTCATCCCCGAAAAATTCGATGCGGAAGGCGTTGGTCTCTTCCGCAATGGGCATGATCTCAAGGGTATCGCCCCTCAGGCGGAAATTGCCCCTCTCCAGTACCATATCGTTGCGGGTATACTGCATATCGATCAGACGCCGGCAGACATCCTGAGGATCCCGGATCTGGCCCGGACGAAGGGAAAGGCTCATGCCCTGATATTCGCTGGGATCACCCAGGCCGTAGATACAGCTAACGGACGCGACAATGATCACATCTTTACGCTCGAATAAGGCAGCGGTCGCCGAATGGCGCAGTTTATCGATCTCGTCGTTGATGGCGCTGTCCTTTTCGATATAGGTGTCGGACTGAGGCACATAGGCTTCCGGCTGATAATAGTCGTAATAGGACACGAAATACTCAACGCTGTTGTTGGGGAAAAACTCCTTGAACTCGTTGTAAAGCTGGGCAGCCAAAGTCTTATTGTGAGCCAGCACCAGAGTCGGTTTCTGGATCTGCTCGATGATCTTGGCCATGGTAAAGGTCTTGCCGGAACCCGTAACACCCAGCAGGGTCTGAAAACGGTTTCCTTTTTTGAAGCCTTCCGTCAGCTTTCTGATCGCTTCAGGCTGATCGCCGGTAGGCTGAAAAGGCGATACTACCTTGAATTTACGATCCTCCTGCATATATCCTCCTGATAAAAAAAGCAGAATTACGGTTCCGGCCTGGGCCTTCCCGCTTTTCTGCTGTTTCATTTATGATTCTTTTTCCGGGTCTTTTTGCTTTTCTTCTCCGGTCTCTTTAAGGATCCGTTTGGCCGTTACCTCCAGCACCGTTTTTCTGTTTGCTTTGGTAACCAGGAAATCAACGTCCTGATAGATGTAATGCTCTCCGCTGACCGGGATGTGTTCCATCTCTTCCATAAGAAAGCCGCTCAGGGTCGTCGATTCGAATTCATCCGGATCGGTACTCAGACCCAAGGCTTCGAACACGTCATCCAGCTCGGCCGTACCCGTCATTTTCCAGCGGTTTTCACCGACTTTCTGGATGGTAACCTCCACCTCGTCGTGCTCATCATAGATCTCACCGACCAGCTCTTCCAGGATGTCTTCCATGGTCACCAGGCCTTCGATACCGCCGCTTTCATCCAGGACCAGGGCCATATGAGCCTTGCTGCGCTGGAATTTCTTCAAAAGGTCGGATATCTTCATGCTCTTGGGCACATATAAAACATCTTTTAAGAGGCTCAGGTACTCTTTGCCCCCTTTGATGTAGTTGGCCATAAAGTCTTTTTCGTACAGGATGCCGATGATATTGTCGATCGTCTCATGGTAGACAGGGATGCGGGAAAATCCATTATTGAAGAACAGATCCCTTACCTCGTCCATGGGGGTAGTATCCTCGATAGCCGTCATGTTGACGCGGCGGGTCAGGACCTCATCGACATCGACATCATTGAACTCGATCGCGGAGCGGATCAGGTCGCTTTCATCCTCTTCCAGTCCGCCTCCCTCTTCGGCCTCCTCTACCATGGTCATCAGTTCATCTTCGGCAGCATTCTCAACTGTTCCCTTCTTCCTGCCCAGCCGTTTGGCAAAAGCAGAAACCGGTCTAAAAAGCAGGGACAGAGGCTTTAAAATGATCTCAATGACACGAAAAGACGGGGCCGCATTCATGACGAACCGCTCCGGCTGCTGATTGGCAAGGCTTTTAGGAAGGATCTCGCCGAAGATCAAAACGACGACCGTCATCACAATGGTGGCTATCGTCGTACCGTAAGCAGGAGACAGGTTGGTGAACATAGTGGTAGCGATCGCCGTTGCCAGGATATTGACAAGGTTATTGCCGATCAGAAGAGTCGATATGACATCATCCATCTTCTCCTGCAGCTTGAGTACAAGAGAAGCCCGCTTGTTCCCGTTGCCCGACATATTCTTCAGACGGATATGGTTGCTTGACAGAAAGGAAGCCTCCGTGCCTGAAAAATATGCTGAACACAAAACCAGTACTACTAATGTGATGATTTGCCCGGACAGGCTCATGGCTTATTTTTCCTCCCCCTTGTCAGATGGTTTGGAAAAGTCCGACCATACTTCAAAAAAGCACGATCGGCCAGCCTCATCCTGACCTGCAGCAGCCGGCTTTGATGCCGGCTTAGTAGACTTGGGCTTTGATTCGGGCAGAACAACGTCCATAAATATTCCTCCTAATTGTTGTTGAAAATATGAATTTAGAGTTTATTATACAATTTTCCCTTTCTCTTGTAAAGTAAAACAGACAGGCTGCCTTATGCAGGATCTGTCTGTTTACCGCTTCTTATTTGATTTTGTCCGGTCAGTTCAATTCCTCCTGAGCATCGATGTCCATGTCCGCTTCGCCTTCGCTGAGCTCTTCTCCCGTGTCGGGGGCCAGACCGTATTTGGCGCGGACCTTGTTTTCGATCTCCGTCATAAGCTGAGGATTATCGTTCAGATACTGTTTGGCGTTCTCACGTCCCTGTCCCAGGCGCTGGTCATTATAGTTATACCAGGCACCGCTCTTGATAACGATATCTTCTTTGGCGGCCAGGTCCAATATATCGCCTGCCTTGGAAATACCGGTACCGTACATGATATCGAACTCCGCCTCTCTGAAGGGAGGCGCTACCTTATTTTTGACGACCTTGACGCGGACATGGTTGCCTATGAACATGCCGTTCTGCTTAAGACTTTCGGTGCGTCTTACGTCCAGGCGGACCGAAGAATAGAACTTCAGCGCGCGGCCGCCGGTCGTGGTCTCCGGATTGCCGAACATAACGCCGATTTTTTCACGCAGCTGGTTGATAAAGATGATGATGCATTTGGTTTTGCTGACAGCACCGGTCAGTTTCCGAAGAGCCTGGCTCATCAGACGGGCCTGCTGTCCGACATGGGAATCCCCCATCTCACCGTCGATCTCAGCTTTGGGTACCAGAGCGGCAACCGAGTCGACAACCACGACATCCATGGCACCGGAACGGACCATAGTCTCCGCGATCTCCAGGGCCTGCTCGCCGTTATCCGGCTGTGAGATATACAGATTATCGATATCAACGCCCAGGTTTTTGGCATATTTGGGGTCAAGGGCATGCTCGGCGTCAATAAAACCGGCGATCCCTCCGCGCTTCTGGGCTTCGGCGATCATATGAAGGGCCAGGGTCGTTTTACCGGAAGATTCGGGGCCGTAGATCTCAACGATACGGCCTCTGGGGATACCTCCTACGCCCAGCGCAATATCCAGGCTCAATGAGCCGGTGGGAATGGATTCGACATCCAGATTGGCTGCGGAGTCGCCCAGTTTCATGACAGCGCCCTGACCGAAATCCTTCTGGATCTTGCCGATGGCCGCATCCAAAGCCTTTTGTCTTTCATCTGTCTGCATGTTGATAACCTCCTGAAAATTGGTATGTACCAATCCTCTTATTTTTCTTCCAGGATAGCCAGGCGGAGCAGGTTGAGAGCCTGGACCGCGGCAAGCTGCCGGTTGGAATTGCGCCGGCGGCTGAAATGTACCGTTTTTGCACTTACATTGCCATTTACATAAAGGCCGATGCACACGGTCCCGACCGGCTTTTCCCTGCTGCCTCCTGTCGGCCCTGCGATACCGGTCGTTGAGACCGCTGTTTCCGTATGAAAAGCCTTAGCAGCTCCTTCAGCCATTTCACGTGCCGTCTGCTCGCTGACCGCACCGTATGCGTCCAGCGTTTCCTTCCGGACATTCAGATGCTCCATTTTAGCCTCGTTGGAATATGTGACCAGAGCCCCTTCCAGCACCGCCGAAGCACCGGGGAAGCTGACGATCCGCCCGCTGACCCAGCCACCTGTACAGGACTCGGCAGTGGCGATCTTCCAACCACGCTTTTCAAGCAGGTTGACGACTGTCCCTTCCAGAGTATCTTCATCCGCTCCGAACACGTAATTTCCGAACATGGACCGTATCTGATCTTCCACCGGCCTGATCATAGTCCGGGCTTCCTGCTCTGTCGCCGCCTTTGCCGTGATGCGGAGATCGACGATCCCTTCTTTTGCATAGGGAGCCAGGGTCGGATTCTTCATGGCCAGCATCTGATCGTGAAGTTTATCTTCTACGCTTGACTCACCGATCCCGCAGATATGAAGGGTCCTGGAGACCATGACCTGTCCGCTGAATGACTTTAAGTAAGGAATTACCTGCTCATCAAACATGGGAACGATCTCGGACGGAGGTCCCGGCAACATGATCAGGATGCGCTGATCTTTATCCAGAATAAAGCCGGGAGCCGTTCCGTTGTCATTATAAAGGGGAATGCAGCCCTGGGGAAGCATAGCCTGTTTCCAATTGTTTTCCGTAATGGTGCGGCGGGTACGATTCATATAGGCCTCGATATGGGCCCGCGCTTTTTCGTTCATTTCCAGGGGAAGGCCGAAAAATTCTGCTCCGGTCTCCTTGGATAAGTCATCCTCGGTAGGCCCGAGGCCTCCTGAGGTGATGACGACATTGGCGTGCTGATAGGCTTCCTGCAAAGCCTCTTTCAGCCGCTGGGGATTATCCCCTACCACCTGCTGGTGATAGGTGTTGACCCCGATCGAAGCCAGTCCTCTGGCCATATGGGAGGCATTGGTATTAACGATATCTCCCAGCAGGATCTCGGTACCGATGGCAATGATCTCACAAGTCAGCTGTCTCACGTTACTCTTCTTTCAGGACATTGGCATTCCGCGCGATATAGTCGACCACCGAAATGATCGACAGGGCGGTGGAAATATATACCAGGACCATTGCGAAAACATACCACCCGGATGCGGTGATGGGGATCAAAAGAGCAATGACGGCAAACATCTGAACTGCCGTCTTGACCTTTCCCCACGGGCCCGCAGCGATCACGACGCCTTTATCAGCTGCTACCAGGCGGAAGCCGCTGATGACGAACTCACGCCCGATAATGATAACAACGACCCAGGCCGGTACCAGTCCTTTGCCGACGAAACAGATCAGGGCCGAATCCACCAGCAGTTTATCCGCCAGAGGATCCATGAACTTGCCGAAGTCGGTGATCATATGGCGGCTCCGGGCGATACGGCCGTCGACAAAATCTGTAAGTGACGCCACACAGAAGATGACCAGGGCCACCCAGTTTTTCGCCGGAAAGGGAATAAAGGGGACCAGATAAACAAAAACGAAAATCGGGACCAGGATCATTCTGAAAACTGTAAGTTTATTGGGAAGATTCAATTTCATAGTATTTCTCCGATCAGGTCATACTCATAAGAACCGGTCACCTTGCAGCGGACCATATCGCCGGACTCGTACTCGTCCGGACTGTTTAAGAAAATAAAACCGTCGATATCCGGCGCATCCCGGTAAGTCCGGGCGCTGTAGACGTGTCCTTCATCGCTGTCCTCCTCAGGAAGACGTCCCTCGATCATAGCGGTCATCTCTCGGCCGACCAGCGACGCGGAGATCTCGCTGCTGACTTCTTCCTGCAGCTGCATCAGCTCCGCTTCCCTCTCTTCTTTGACATCGTCCGGGATCTGCCCTTTCATCCTTGCCGCCGGTGTTCCGATCTCCTGCGAGTAGGTGAAAACTCCAAGGCGGTCGAATCGGCTGGTGCGGACGAAATCCTTCATCTCACTAAATTCCTCTTCCGACTCCTGAGGAAAGCCTGTGATCAGAGTAGTACGGATGCAGATATCCGGGATCTCTCGGCGCAGCTTTGCCAGAAGATCCACCAGCATCTGTTTGGTATGATGGCGCTTCATGCGTTTCAGGACCGTGTCGCTGCAGTGCTGGATGGGGATATCGATATAATGGACGATCTTCGGTTCTTCTTTTATGGTCTGGATGAGCTGATCCGTTACATCCTCCGGGTAGCAGTATAAAAGCCGTATCCACTCCAGACCGTCGATCTTACACAGATCTTTTAACAGTTCCGGAAGAAAATAATCATCGTACAGATCCCGTCCGTACTTGGTGATGTCCTGGGCTACGATCATGACCTCTTTGGTGCCGCCCCGGGCCAGATCTTCCGCTTCTTCAAGGATGTCTTCCTTTCTGCGGCTGCGGTAATCCCCGCGCAGATAAGGAATGATGCAGTAAGTGCAACGGTTGCTGCAGCCTTCCGCTATCTTCAGGTACTCAAAGTAGCCGGGAGTGATCACGGTACGTCTCTTGTAGGAAAGGTCGCGCTCGTTCATAGGATCGACTGCTTTGACCTGCTTTTTATGGTCACAGAGAAGCTGGTCCAGGACCTCTACGATCTTCTCGTAGCTGCCGGTGCCGACAACAGCATCGACCTCCGGCATCTCTTCAAAGATCTGGTCGGCATACCGCTGGGCCAGACATCCGCTGACGATCAGCGCCTTGCATTTGCCCGTCTTTTTGTAGCCGCCCATTTCGATGATGGTGTTGATGGATTCTTCCTGAGCCGCCTGGATAAAGGCGCAGGTATTGACGATGATAGCATCCGCCTCGTTATCGTCTTTGGTGATTTCATAACCATGCTCGGTCAGAAGATCCAGCATGATCTCACTGTCGACCGTGTTTTTATCACAGCCCAGCGAAACAAAGGAAAGTTTTTTCGACATAGTCCTCCTGGAACACGTATAACTTGCCTGTCCTTTATCACTGCCCTGCCTGCATCTGCTGTTGCAGATAATAAGCTTTCAGACAGTTTTTCATCAACATGATGATGGTCATAGGTCCTACCCCGCCCGGGACCGGTGTGATATAGCCTGCCCTGCCCATACAGCTTTGCATGTCCACGTCTCCGGCCAGATGACCGCCTACCCGGCTGATGCCGGCATCGATGATCAGAGCACCTTCTTTGATCATACTGCCGTCGATCAGATCAGGCTTGCCTACGGCCGATACGACCACATCTGCCTGTCTGAGCAGTTCTTTTAGGTTGCGGGTATGGGAATGGCACATGATAACGGTGGCATTTTGGCGCTGCAGCATCATGGAAACAGGCCGTCCTACCGTACTGGACCGTCCGATGACCGCGCACACAGCCCCGTCAAGGTCATAGCCGGTACGGCGGATCAATTCCATGATTCCTTCGGCCGTGCAGGAAACAAATTCGCCGTCGATGCCCATAAGCAGTTTGCCTGCGTTGGCTATATGAAAGCCGTCGACATCTTTTAAAGGATCGATCGACTGAGTGACTTTGTTCTCATCGATCTGTCCCGGAAGGGGAAGCTGAACCAGGATCCCGTTGACACTTTTATCCCGGTTCAACTCCTCTACTTTCTGCATCACCTGCCCGGTCGTAGCCGTATCGGGCAGTAAAATGGTATCCTGCAGGATACCTAATTTCCCACACATACGGGACTTGTTGCGGACGTAGATCTGAGAAGCCGGATCTTCCCCGACCAGGATAACTGCCAGTTTGGGAGCGCTTCCGTCTCTGACACGGATGGCTTCGACCTCCCGGGCGACCTCCTGCTGCAGGGCGGCAGCAACTTCCCTGCCGTTGATTATATTAGTCTGCATTTTTGTTCGATTTTTTCAAATATCAGAACAGACCGGTGATGTGTCCGTCCTCATCGACGTCGATGTTCTCTGCGGCGGGTACCTTGGGAAGGCCGGGCATAGTCATGATATCTCCGGCCAAGGCGACGACAAAGCCGGCTCCGGCCGATACGTTGACTTCGCGGATGGTGATCTTAAAGCCCTGGGGCCGCCCCAATTTCTTGGGATTATCCGACAAAGAGTATTGAGTCTTGGCAATGCAGACAGGAAGGTTCCCGTAGCCCATCTGGGTCAGCTTTTTCAAAGTCGTCCTGGTCATGGGGCCCCAGATCACTCCGTCTGCTCCGTAGATCTTGGTCGCGATAGTCTTGATCTTGTCCTCCAGACTCATTTCGTCCGGATACAGAGGATGGTAGTTGGACGGTGTGGTGTCGAGTGTCTTCAGGACTTCCTGAGCGAGCTCGATACCTCCTTCGCCGCCTTTCTCCCAAACCTTGGACAGGGCAAAACGGCAGCCCATCTCGCGGCAGCGTTTCTCGACATAATCGATCTCTTCCTGGGTATCGGTAATAAAGGAATTAAGAGTAACCACGACCGGAACGCCGTACTGCTGCAGGTTCTGGATATGAGCTTCCAGATTGCAGAAACCGTCCTGGACCGCTTTCAGGTTCGGTTTTGCCGTGTCTTCTTTCTTGACACCGCCGTTATACTTCAAAGCGCGGATGGTGGCTACCAGAACGATCGCGTCCGGTTTCAGGCCGCCGATCCTGCATTTGATATCCAAAAATTTTTCAGCTCCCAGGTCGGCGCCGAAGCCTGCCTCCGTGATCACATAATCTGCCAGCTTCAGGGCATACTTGGTAGCTCTCAGGCTGTTGCAGCCGTGAGCGATGTTAGCAAAGGGACCGCCGTGAATGATAGCGGGATTATGTTCAAGGGTCTGTACCAGGTTAGGATTAATGGCATCCTTTAAGAGTGCTGCCATAGCTCCCTGAGCTTTCAGGTCGCGGCAGTAAACCGGTTTTCCGTCATAGGTGTAGCCGATCAGGATACGGGAGATGCGCTCTTTTAAGTCCATAAGATCCGTAGACAGACACAGGATGGCCATGATCTCGGAGGCAACGGTGATCATATAACCGGTCTCTCTGGGAACTCCCTGGCTCTTTCCGCCAAGGCCGATCACGATCTGACGAAGGGCCCGGTCATTCAGATCGACCACCCGTTTCCAGGTAATAGTGCGGGGATCGATATTGAGCTGGTTGCCCTGCTGCAGATGATTATCGATCATAGCAGCCAGAAGGTTGTGGGCCGTGGTGATAGCGTGAAGGTCTCCCGTAAAGTGCAGGTTGATATCCTCCATGGGGACGACCTGAGCATAACCGCCGCCGGCCGCGCCGCCTTTGACGCCGAAACAGGGACCCAGAGAAGGCTCGCGAAGCGCGACGACCGTTTTCTTGCCCAGCTTTCCGAAGGCCTCGCCTAATCCTACCGAAGTCGTGGTCTTGCCTTCACCGGCGGGAGTCGGGTTGATCGCCGTAACAAGGATCAGTTTTCCGTCCGGACGATCCTTTATTTTTTTCCAAAGGCTATTGTTGAGTTTCGCCTTGTATTTGCCATAACAGTCCAGGTCATCCTCGTCGATCCCGAGTTTGGCCGCGACCTTGGTAATTGGTTCCATCTCTGCTTCCTGAGCGATCTCAATGTCTGATTTAAAGGCCATCTCTACACCTCCTATATATCCTGCCGGTCGAAGACCGGTTGAAAAACTTGGTTACTGGCGGGCATTCCACTCCGATTCCCATTCCTGCATGGTCATCAGAACCTTACGCGGTTTCCCCGTTCCTTCATCGGCGCTGACGATACCTCTTTCCTCCAAAGCATCCATCAGGCGGGCCGCCCGGTTAAAACCGATCCGGAAGGCTCTTTGCAGAAAGCTGATCGAAGCCTTCTGTTTTTCGATCACTAATTTGGCCGCGTCATTCAGATATTCATCCACCTCGTCATCAGTCCCGGATGGATCCTTCTGCCCTTGTTTAAGTTCATCCATCATCAGATCGTCATACTGGGCCGTTCCGTTTTGCTTGACGAAGCTGACGACATTTTCGACTTCTTTATCCGACACAAAAGCGCCCTGGATACGGACAGCCTTGGACGAAGTCATAGGCCAGAAAAGCATGTCTCCCCGGCCCAGCAGTTTTTCCGCTCCGACACTGTCCAGGATGGTGCGGGAATCCACACCGGAGGCAACCGCGAAGGCGATACGGGAAGGAATATTGGCTTTGATCAGGCCTGTGATAACATCGACCGAGGGTCTCTGGGTCGCAATAACCAAATGCATGCCGGCAGCCCTGGCCAGCTGGGCCAGGCGGCAGATCGACGCCTCTACCTCTTTGGAGGCGACCATCATCAGATCCGCCAGCTCATCGATAATGATCACGATCTGCGGAAGTTTAGCAAGCCCCAGTTCCGGGTCTTCCTCAACAGCCGCATTATAACCCTTAAGGTCGCGTACATTCAAATCTGCGAACTGCTTATACCGGCGGGTCATTTCCTGCACGGCCCAGTTCAGGGTCCCGGCCGCCTGCTTGACATCCGTTACGACCGGCAGGAGCAGATGCGGGATCCCGTTATAAATGGACAGTTCAACGATCTTGGGATCGATCAGGATCAGCTTTACATCATTGGGGTCGGACTTATAGATAAGGCTGATGATCATGGAGTTGATGCAGACACTTTTACCGGATCCGGTCGCACCTGCGATCAGAAGGTGGGGCATCTTCGCAATATCTGCTACCCTGACTGCCCCGTCGATATCCTTTCCCAGGGCAAACGTCAATTTAGACTTAGAACTCCGGAAAGTGTCGCTGTCGATCACATCGCGCAGCATGACGATACTGTTTTCTTTATTAGGGATCTCGATGCCGACCGCGTTTTTACCGGGAATAGGCGCTTCCACACGAATGGAAGAAGCGGCCAGATTCATGGCTATATCATCCGTCAGATTGACAATACTGCTTACCTTGACCCCCTGAGCCGGCTGAAGCTCATAACGGGTGACGGTCGGTCCCCGGTTGACCTGAATGACTTTCGCCTCTACCTTATAATTGCGCAGAGCTGTTTCCAGCTTTCTGGCACTGGCTAGGAGCTGGTCCCGGCTGACGCCGCCGTCATCATTTTTGCCTTCTGCTAAAAGATCGATCGGCGGGAACATGTATTTGCTGCTGGGTCCGGGCTTCTTTTCGACCGCAGCATCATTGGAAACCGTTGCGCCGGCGGCCTTCAAAATATCCTGCTGATCGGTCATACCGGTCGGGAATTCCTCTTTGGCAAATACTTTGTCCGTTGAAATATGGGACGTGTCCGGGGAAGATTTCTCATCCGAGGAAATCTCTGCTGAAGATGTCTCCAACGAAGACGCCTCCTCCGGAGAAGTCTCCTGCAGATCCGCCTTTTCCGAGCCTTGATCCTCTGCCGTGCTTGTTCCTTGCGCAGCTTCCGGATCAGGCGACCCTTCGGGCACTTCTTCTTCGTGAGAAAGGTCTTCTTCCGTTACGGGAACGTCATCCGGGCCGAAGAATTCTTCCGGCGTCAGATCCTCTTCCACGATCCGGTCCATGCCATTGCCGTGAACGATCACATTGCCGTCTGACATGACCGGCTCTTCCGCTCCCGATCTCTCCTGTATTTCTTGAGCATCCGTCCCGGGCTTTTCTTCGATGCCCGTGACCTTGATCTTTTGAGAGCTACTTTCTGCCTGTCTGCCCGCCGTCGAAGAAGAAAAAGACGAATCCAGAAGAGGGATATCGACCGCTCCGTCATCGATCGGTTCAAGTCGGCGGATAGGCTTAGTTTTTACCTTTTGATCGACTTTGGACAAGGCGTCCCGGAACTTTTCCTGCCCTTTGGAAGAGGTTTCATTATTATCAGAAACTTCGTTCCGATTCTCTTTCGGTTTACTTTCGGTCAGGCGGCCGTCTGTCGGATAAACCTTTTCCTTTGCGGAAAGTTTATCATTATCCCCGGTCCCTGCCGCTGCCTCAAAATCATTTAAACTTATCTGGTCCCGGAAGCGGCCTTGCTTTGCTCTTTCTTCTTCCTGTTCTTTTTCTTTTTCAAGGCGTATCTGGCGTCTTTCCTGATTCCGCTCCTTTTGATAACGGGCATACTCCTGAGCGTGGTCTCTGACTTTTTGTGTCCCCTGCTGTGTTTTCCTTCCGGCCTTTTTCAGCCCGGAGACAAAGGAATGTTCCGTCAGAACGATCAGAAGGATGATCAGCAGGAAAATGATGACAATAATAGCGCCGGTACGGCCAATGACTCCGGTAAGAAAGCGGCCGATCAGCCCTCCGGTCAGACCGCCGGTACGGACGCTGGCGTTCTCGTACATCAAACCGGGTGTATTCAGATTTTCACTGTTGATGATATGAAGAAGCGCAGAAACCAAAAGCAGGATGGGATAGCCGATCCACAGCTTGCTCCACAGCTTACGGCCCTGGGCGCCGAAAAGTTTCATCAAGGATAAGACCAGTGTATACAGGGTCAGCAGATAGGCAGAAAAGCCGAACAAGCCGACAAAAACTTTATTGACCAGGGTCCCGAAGGCCCCCATCTGCCCTTGTAAGTAAATCCCCAGGGTCAGCAGCAGCATGATCAGCACAATGACCCAGCCGGCTATCTCTGATTTAAGGCGGCTGTCCATAGGAGCTTTGGCGGCGGATCTTGAACGGGACGCCGATGACCATCCGGAAGAGGGATGGGACGCAGTACGCCTGCTGTTGGTACGTTTTTTTGAAGACGTCCCTGTTTTTTTACTACTTTTTTTCGCGCTCACCGGTCATCGGCCTCCTTTCTTTACGTATTTTGAAATAGTGCGAACGATCCGTTCCTTTCGGTGTTTAATCTTCCTTCACTTACATGACAAGTCCCGCAATAATCGTTATCAGTCCTGCTGCTAAGCAGTAATAGCCGAAATAATGGAACTTATGGCTGATCACCATCCTGCGCAGCCATTTAAGGGCAAAGTACCCGGACAGGCCTGCAACGATCATGCCAATGAAATAGGGTCCGAAATTAGCCGCATCTTTTGCTGTAATATTGAACAATTCCAGAAGAGCGGCCCCGATAATGGCAGGAATAGACATCAGGAAAGAAAAACGAAAGGCAAAATCCTTATCCAGTCCGCAGAACTCTCCCGCTACGACCGTCGATCCGGACCGGCTTATACCGGGGACGGTGGCGATACCCTGGACGATGCCGATGAAGATCCCGTCATACCACTTCATTTCTCTTCCTGTTTTGCGTCCGTCCGGGATCTTTTTAGACAGCAGAAGGAGCGCAGACGTGATCAGAAGGGAAATGCCGACGGCAACGAGTGAGCTTAAAAACAGGTCTTCAAGGAATTTTTTAACAATCAGGCCGATCAGAGCCGTAGGAATACTGGCTGCGATGACCATCAGACACATCTTGCGTTCCAGGTACATCCGGATCGGTTCTCTATTCCGAAGCCACCGGAAGCATGCCGCGATCAGGCGCACCAGTTCCACAAAAAAGCTTTTCACATCTTTCCAGAAGACCACAAAAACAGCCGCCAGCGTACCTACATGCAGTAAAACATCAAAGAAGGCGGAAGTCTCGACATTGGTCTTTAAAAGGTGGCTGAAGATGACCAGATGACCGGAACTGGAAACCGGCAGGAACTCAGTCAGCCCTTGGATCAATCCCAACAGGATAGCTTTGAATATATTCATAAAAATCCCTTTTCCGGAAAGAGCAAGTTATAGACACTCTTTCCCAACTATAAACATTCTTATTTTACCATAAGGATAAAAGCAAGTAAATGACCAGCCTTTAGGGGAAATTGACCTTACAGACAATAAAGGAAGTCGGAATTGAAGCGCTCATGCAAATCATAGATCCGGCATAAAAAATTTTCTCGCCTATGCCAGATCAGCAAAAAAGCCGGCATTGATACCATGCCGGCTTTTTCTCAAAAAAATTACTGAGCACTGACTTCCTTATTGGCTGTGTTCTGAAGAAGTGCGCCTTTAAGCTGACTTTCGATCTGAACCAGTTCCTTTTCCGCACTGACGCGGGCCTGATGACCTTCCTGCTGGATACGGATACTGTCATTGATAGTCGCAATCAGCTCATCGTTTACCTTTTTCAAGGTCTCTATATCTGCCAGGCCTCTTTCGGATTCCTTCATGGTCTCGACGGTATTCTGGTGCAGCATCTGCGAATTTGCCTCCAGCAGCTTGTTGGTTGTCTCGGTGATCTGCTGTTGATTCTTCAGAACTTTTTCCTGCCTTTCCAGTCCGATAGCCAGAACGATCTGATTTTTCCACAGAGGGATCGTCTGCAGGATGGCTGTCTGTATCTTATCTACCAGAAGACGGTCATTGTTCTGGATCAGGCGGATCTGAGGAGCCGTCTGCATGGCGATCGTCTTAGAGATCTTCATATCATGGATCTTTTTCTCAAAGCGATTTACGTTCTCCTCGTAATCTTTGACTACCTGCGCGCTCATGGGGTCGCCTTTTGCTTCCGCTTCTTCACGCAGCCTTAGCAATGTATTGGTCCGGATATCGGTTATCTCTTCTTCTCCGGCCTTGATATAGACCTGCAGATTGCGGAAATGGTCGATATTCATATCATACATGGTATCGAACATGGTAATATCCCGTATCATACTCATACGGTCTTTTTCCAGTTCATTGCTGATCCGGTCTACCTGCACTTCGACCGTCTCATAGCGCTGCGCGAACTTGTGCAGGGAGTGCAGTAATGATCCTATGATCGGGATCTTGTCCGCATTCAACAGATCATCGACATGCATAGAACGGACCTGATCGGACAAGTCAGCCAGAAGCTGACCGGTCCTTCCGCTGTCTTTGACCTGGACCTTCTGCAAAATCGTATCGGAGAAATTCTGAATATCCCGCTGGGCACCGATCCCGTATTGAACCAATACGTTGGAATCCGTTAGATCGATCTCTTTCCGGATCTGAGCTACCTTTGCCTCCTGCTCCGGTGTCAGATTTTCGACCTGTGTCTCAACTGCTAAGGCCGTCTGCTGCCGGACCTGTGCCGTTGTGTTATCCTGCTTAGCATCTTTCTTTTCAAGCAGTGATTCCAAGGTTACATCACTCAATTTCATTTCCTTTCCTATTCCTGGATTTTTTATTGTTCCGATAAGGCGTCGATGATCTTTTTCATGGTCTTGTAATTAGGCATCTGAACGACCTGATCCACCGTCGGCTCCAGACCGATGCCCTGAAAAACATCCAGGTCTTCGCTGACCCCTGCCATACCTGTTCGAAAACCATGCTTTTGCCAGGCGATCTTCTGGATCTCTTCGTCCTCCAGGGCATCGATAGCGGCGGAGGCCTGCTCGTCCAAAGCGATCATCACGTGTGAAGACCATACTGTGGGAGTCGGATACAGCATGATGATATCGTCTTTGATCTTCTCCCAGGTATCCGGATGCTGGGCCGTAAATTCCAGCAGCTGACTTTCATAACCGACGGCCAGCGGTTTGGATCCCATTCCCATTTTCAGAAATTCATTGAAGATATCCGCTGATGAAGATTCCATATAACCGGACTTTTCGAAAATTTCTCTGATTTCTTCCAGGTACGGCTGGACCGTCGTCTCTGTCGCTACCCCTCCTGTCAGTGTATTGGCCAAAAGTCCGGCGTACATATTGCCTGAATTTGACTTGGTCGGATCTGTTGAGCTGATCGTTATATTGCCGTACAAGTCCAGACCGATCGATTTCAGCTGGTACCGTCTTCTACCATACCGATCAGTCCCTTCAGATCAACAGAGTAAACACCGTCCTTCTGACTGACGATTCCCACTTTTTCCAATGCCCGGGCTATTTCTTTATGGGTATAGATCACGATGGGGGTACTGAAAATGATATCGCTTCTTACCGGTTTTCCTACTTCCGATTTATACAGCTCCAGGGCCGTCTGACTGGAAGGCCACAGATAATCTCTGCCTTCTTTATCGGCTGTGACCATGTCCAAAGAGCCTGCTTTGGAATAATCAAGGGACAGGCCGTATTTTTTTCTGAGGACCTTCTGCACATCTTCATCTTCCAGAAATCCGATCTTTTCGCCTCCGACATATCCACTAAGCTCGGTCACGGCTGTACGTGTCTTGAGTACGCTGGCACCGATCGCAGTCAGGATAACGGCCGCGACAATGATCAGACCCATTAATTTCTTTTTCACAGATCTATAGGTCTCCTTCCATCTTCATGGTCTCCTGCAGTACTTTGATATCCGTCTCGATTTCCATCAGCTCTCCGGCGGTCAAACGCTTCAGCTGCTTATCAAAGGCGGTATCAAGGGCAGCCAAAGCGTCTTCTGTCTGTGCAGCTACCCGGCCTGCCTGTCCCGAATGCTGCAGATCGATATATTTCCGGACCAGCTTCTCCGCCATATCCAGGTAATAGTCTGCGAAGCGGTGGGCGTCTGAGATCTTTTCCGGATGGGCCTTCAGATAGTCCAGGATCTCTCCTCCCGTAAGGATCAGGCCCTCCACGTTTTTATGAGCTTTCTCTGACTCAATGGCCGGCAGATTCTTTTTCAAAGACTTAAGGTCGGCCTTTGCTTCTTCCATCAGGACCAGCGAATTTTCTCCCCCTTTAAGGGCTTCCACCTTGACACGGCCGATCCTGAGAGACGGTTTCAGCAAAAATGTTAAGCCGATGTAAAGGGCAGCTGCCAAAAGACCGCTGATCCATCCTTCCAGGGACAGTCCCCTAAAAAGGAAAAAGAAAAATGCGATCGAGATAATCACGGACAGGGCGTATGTCAGAAATTCTTTTGCCTTATTCACCTTGATCAGTTCCTTCTGTGTGAAATTGTCCAATCAGCTTTAGATACGGACTTTGCTGCAATCAGTTATAACCTCTGACCTGACGGAAGGCACCAGTAAGGTCGTTTCGCCCGTTAAAGACACGGGCATTGGTCAGTTCAGCCAACTGGTCGAGCTGTTTAGGGTCTGCATCACCGTACATGATGGAAAAAACAGGGACCGTATCGCGATCCGCCCGGTACGTTTCTGAAAAATCTCTAAAGCCGTTTTGAGAAGCGCCGTTCGTCATCACAATGACAGCCGGTGTGTACTGAGATAAATCATAGCTGCTCATCTGTTTGATGCCCTCTGTAATAGCGGCATACATGTCGGTCCCCTCGTTGGTCTCCAAGTTATCGATCTTATCGTATAAAGCCTCCAGGTCCGCTCCGTTTCCTTCCGCCTTCCAGACGTCCATTACATCGCTGCTGAAAGGGATCACGATCGTAACGTCCCTCTCAGATGCCTGCAGGAAGTTTTCCCGGGCAATTTTCTGGATCAGCAGCTGCTGCATGGCTGCTTTCAGCTGCTGGCTGCCCTCCCCGTACATACTGCCGGAAAAGTCCAGGCAGTAAACGGAAAGAGAAGGTTTTCTCAGTTCCGACTGATAAAGGTTCAGCGCTTCGGTCACGACGCCGGTATCCGGCATCTTGATGCTGGAAAGCACTTTATCCGGCTGAAGGCCCCAGTCTGAACGGAAAACGTCCTTGTTATCTTCATTGATCCCTACATAAGCACTGCGCCGTCCGGTCTTCTGGATCTGATCCTGAGCGTCATCGGATAAAAGATACTGCTGAAAATCCAAAAAGATCTTCTCTTCTTTATCATTTCCCCGGTCGACATAGGCAAGAGGAGAATCCGCCACTGCCAGGCCGTCCGTAGGATAAACGACATACAGCGGCTCTTTTCCCTCTTTTTCCAGTTCCTTATTGGCCGCGATCATCAGACACTCGTAATTGACCATGGCGTCGTAATCACCTGCCACGAACATATCTTTAAGCCAGTCTGAACTGCCTGATAAACGATCGATGCCGGATAGAAGGTCGGTCAGTTTCTGACGGACTTCTTCGTTTTCCAGGTCTTTTTGACTGATCACGTCCGGGCTCCCCGCTAAGGCGCTGATAAAGCCAAGATAAGCGCTGGCCCCGGAGTTGGACTGGGTCGCGCTGGTCATGCAGAAAGTCAGCTTGCCTGCCATGATCGCATCGAGAATGTCCGAGATCGAAACATCTTTGCCGACAAATCCGAGGTCCTTAGCCAGTGATTTACGGATGCCGAAAACGACTGGATTAATAGATATGGATTCGGCATGTTTGATCCGGTGCAGGGTATCGCCGGCATTCATCCAGATGCTGCTGGCAGGCCACACCGCGTCATAATCAAAGTCCTCCTGCTGAAGGGCCCTCATAATGTCCAGCGACCCTTTATAAGTCATGACGATGGTAAGGCCGTGCTTATCGGCGTATTTTTCCAGGATCGATTCCAGTTCTTTATTTTCAGAGCCGGACAGGATCCTCAGCGTCCTGCTGCCGCTGCCGAGAGTGCTGGTATTTGGGTCACTTTTTGATCCTTTATTCTGGATCCCGCATCCGCTGAGAGATAAACTTCCGATCACCAGGACCATGACCAGAAAAATAGCCGTCAACCGTCCGCATCTTTTTTCTGCCTTATTTATCATGTAATCCCCCCTTAGCCGATAGCAAAAGTCCTATCGATGCAAAATCATGATACCGTACCATATTCAAATCAGCGTCAGGGGCATGTAAATTCAGCGTAAAAAAAGCAGGTAGCTGAATAAGCCACCTGCTTTTATCTTAGTACTTATATTAACTTGTCTTACGATCTTGCTTTACAGCCGATCATTCATCATCGCCGCGGTCATTGCGTTCCATGCGATAGCTGTGATGAGGAACGCTGCTGCGGCGGTCGCGGCTGAAACCGCCCTGGCGCTTTTCTCCGCCTTCCGGAGGAGGAAGAAGAGCCTTGCGGGAAACCTTGACCTTACCCTTGTCGTCGATGCCGATGACCTTGACCATGACCTCATCGCCAAGATGCAGAACATCCTCTACATTCTTGATATACTCGTAAGAGATCTCGGTCACGTGCAAAAGAGCGTCTTTACCCGGCAGGAGCTGGACAAAGGCTCCGTACTTTTCAAGACGTACTACCTTAGCGTTATAGATCTCGCCTACTTCGATCTCCTTGGCGATGGACTCGATGGTCTTGATCGCTTTGTTGATCATTTCTTCATCGGTGCCGAGAACATATACGCTGCCGTCCTCTTCGATATCGATCTGAACGCCGGTATCTTCGATGATCTTATTGATGGTCTTACCCTTAGGACCTACCACCTCACCGATCTTGGAAACGGAGATCTTAGTGGAGAAGATCTTAGGAGCATAAGGAGACAGATGCTCACGGGGAGCGGAAATAGCCTTGGCCATAACTTCGTCAAGGATATAGTCGCGGGCTTCATGAGTGCGGCGGATAGCGCCTTCGATCACGGCCCGGGTCAGTCCGTGGACTTTGATATCCATCTGGATAGCGGTTATGCCCTTATGAGTACCGGCAACCTTGAAATCCATATCTCCGAAGAAGTCCTCAAGTCCCTGGATATCCGTCAGCAGGACGAAGTCATCATCGGTATCCCCGGTGATCAAACCGCAGGAAATACCGGCTACCGGAGCCTTGATCGGGACACCGGCTGCCATCAGGGCCATGGAACTTGCGCAGATGGAAGCCTGAGAAGTAGAACCGTTGGAACTTAATACTTCCGATACAGCACGAATAGCGTAAGGGAACTCTTCCTCGGAAGGAAGTACCGGGACCAGAGCACGCTCAGCCAGAGCACCGTGACCGATCTCACGGCGTCCGGGCCCGCGGCTGGGTTTGGTCTCACCGGTAGAATAAGACGGCATGTTGTACTGATGGATATACCGCTTGGTCTGTTCGTTATCGTCCAAAGAATCCAGGATCTGACGATCCGACAGGGCGCCAAGGGTCACAACGTCCAGGACCTGAGTCTGGCCGCGGCTGAACAAAGCACTGCCATGTACGCGGGGCAGCAGATCAACCTCGGCATGAAGAGGACGGATCTCGGTCATCTTACGGCCGTCGGGACGTTTGCCGTCGACTTTTATCATCTTGCGGACGGTCTTCTTCTGATACTGGTAGACACCTTCGTCGACATAGGGAAGCATGGTCTCCTGCTCTTCTTCCGGCAGGGTCGCAATATAAGCTTTCAGATCTTCCGTAACCTTGGCGACACGCTGGTCGCGCACCATTTTGTCGTCTGTGAAAACGACCTCTTCCATCTGCTCAGGCGGGCATACCTGCTTTAAAGCATCAAAAACAGCTTCCGGAACGACCTGTTCCTGATAAGACATCTTAGGTTTGCCGACAGCCTTTACGATCTCATTGATCCAGGCAACGATCTTCTGGTTGGTTTCATGAGCCAGGAAAATAGCCTCGATCATCTTGTCGTCCGAAACTTCGTTGGCGCCGGCTTCGATCATAACGACCTTATCAGCGGTGGACGCTACCGTAAGATCCAGATCGGATACCTTGCGCTGTTCACTGTTGGGGTTGATGATCAGCTGACCGTCGACCAGACCGACGGCGACCGCAGCGATGGGGCCGTCAAAGGGAATATCGGAAATCGATACAGCAATGGAAGAACCCAGCATAGCCAGCTTCTCAGGCTGGCAGTCCTGGTCGACACTTAAAACGGTGTTGACGATGGACACGTCATTGCGCATATCTTTGGGGAATAAAGGGCGCATGGGGCGGTCGATGCAGCGGCTGGTCAGCGTCGCATTCTCGCTGGGACGTCCTTCCCTTTTTAAGAAACTTCCGGGGATCTTTCCCACGGAATACATTTTCTCTTCATAATCAACGCTCAGGGGGAAGAAATCGACTCCCTCTCTGGGCTCTTTGGAAGCAGTAGCCGTTGATAAAACGGTAGTATCGCCGTAAGTCATCCATACGGCGCCGTTGGCCTGCTCCGCGACTTTGCCGACCTGGGCCGTCAACTTATGGCCTGCCAGCTCCATCTCAAAGGTCTGAACCTGTGACATACAATAATCCTCCTGTGTTCGTTACGTACCTCAGCCTTCGACCGCCGGCGTCACAAATGCCTGCGGTCATCCTAAACCATGAAGATATCTTTACACACAAAAAATGCAAATCCGTCCGTTAGAGGCGGATCTGCACTTTAGCTGTATCCGATTATCTTCTGATACCAAGTTTGGCGATCAACTGACGATAAGCATCGATGTCTTTGGACATCAGATAATTCAGAAGACCACGGCGGCGGCCGATCAGCATCAGCATACCGCGGCGGGAATGATGATCCTTCTCATGAGTCTTCAGATGCTCGGTCAGGTGATTGATGCGCTCGGTCAGAAGAGCGATCTGAACCTCGGTCGAACCGGTGTCATGCTCATCTTTGCCAAACTCTTTGATGATTTCTGCTTTTCTTTCTTTGGTCATTGTCAGGACCCTCCATAAGATTTTTATTCTCCGGTGTCTAAGTAACGGTCGGAGATACCAGTCACTGAGACGCGGAATCACAATTTGAAATTATACTACTCCTGTTTCATCTTATCAAGGCAAAATTCAATTTCTGATGAATAAAATATTCAATCGTTCAAACCATGCTCCTGTAAAAGAGTTCGGCTCTCCAGCTCTCCTCCCGTCATCACGGCATCTTTCCCGAACCGCTGATACAGGCCCATCAGGCTCTTGTTAAGGCTTTCCTCCCTGAGACTGCGGTCCGCCTGGCTGATCGTAAGTTGAAATTCCGGCTGTTCGGTCAATGAAGAAGCGCTGATCCCCAACAGACGTACCGGACCGGACAAGGGAGACTTTTTCAAAAGCCTGGCAGCTTCCTTTTACAGCTGCGAAGCGGACTGGACCGGATTGATCAGGGAAACGGCCCTGGTGTGCAGTTTCAGGTTGCTGTATTTGATCTTTAAAGTGATGGTATATGCATATACCTCTCTTTTCTGAAGACCGATGGCCACCTGTCTTGCCAGCAGTTTCAAAGTACTGTCCATCTCAGCAGGATCCGTCATATCATGCTGATAGGTGACCTCTTTTCCGTATGACTTGGCTTTTCCTTCTCCCAGGCGCTCCACATGATCCGAAGCTATCCCCCTGGCATGACGGTACAGCTCGCTTCCTGCCTGTCCGAACCGTTTGACCAGACTCTCCTCGGACCAGGCCGAGAGCTGACCGATCGTATCGATCCGGATCCCGTGCAGTACGGCGGCCCCTTTGGCTCCTACGCCGGGCAGGGCCTTGACCGGCTTATCCTTCATGTATTTTTGAAAAAACTCCGGATCCGGAATAACGAAAAAACCATCCGGCTTCTTCTCCTCCGAAGCCATTTTTGCGGTCATTTTGTTATAAGAGATACCGATCGAACAGGTGAGCCCCGTCGTATCCAATACCCTCTTTTTTATCTCATGCCCGATCCGGTCCGCACTCTTGAATAATTTCAAAGAGCCCGTAATGTCCAGGTAGCCTTCGTCAAGGCCCACATATTCGATCTGGTCCGTATAATCCGTAAGGATCCCGTGAATGCGGTCACTGACCTGGCGGTAACGGTCATACCGTCCGTGGCGGTAGATACCCATGGGACAAAGGCGGTAAGCGTCTTTAATGCTCATACCGCTGTGGACCCCGTAAGCCCTGGCTTCATAGGAACAGGTAGCGACGATCCCTCTCTCTGTGGGAAGGGCTCCTATGATCAGCGGCTTTCCCTTTAAGGAAGGGTCGTCCCGGATCTCAACAGATGCAAAAAAGGCATCCATATCCATATGAAGAATCGTCCTCATGACAGTCAGATCTCTGACATTCCCTCAGAATCTGTTCCTCCTTCCTCGGTCGTCTCGACCAGATCCTGGGCTTCCAGATTCAGCCGGCCGGCCTCAGGAATCTGTCCTACCACGTTGTTGATCAGCCAATCCATGGTCACGATGCGGCCTGTGGGCATGTAGCCGTCCTCTTCCGACCTAAGGGTCCCCTGCTGGTCATAGATGAAACCGTCGAAGACATGGCAGAAGTCATGGATGATGGACCGTTTGTAGTAGCGCATCAGCTGCGTTACTCCTTCCGGCAGCCTGCTGGAATATACCAGATCGATGACCCCTGCCGACAGGCCCCACCAGTAATTGATAGCCTTGGTCTGATCCCTGTCAAGGTCGCTCCAGGAGCCGGACAGGATACTGCTGAGGATCTTTTCGTAAAAAATCCCCCAGTTCCAGAAAGGCATAGCCAGCTCTTTGCGTTCCCGGTCCCTGACCTGGTAAAGGCCGAAACGCCGATCCTTCCTGCCGGGTGTGATCATGTCCTGATGAGAGACCATATCACAGTCAAGCTCTGACAGCCTGCTGTCAACATCTACCCCTTTCATGGTCGACCATATCAGAAAAACTTTGGCTCGCGGATTGACCAGCTGGACGCCCCTTGAAAAAGCATTGATCGAAGCGATCATACCTGAGATAGGATAATCCGCAATATAAGCAATGCGGTCATTCTGCGTCATGACGCCGGCAAGGATACCGCTTAAAAATTTAGCTTCGTACTCACGCCCGTAATAAGTGCGGATATTGCCTACGGCCATGTTGACCGAACAGTTCAGAAATTTTACGCTGGGGAAGCGGACAGCCGCCTTGACCGTATCGTCGATCAGCTGGGGCGTGGTCGTAAAGACGACATCATTGTCCCCTGCCAGGTCGCAGATAGTCTGATAGGGCGTTTCTTTTTTATTGAAGATATTGTCCACGTCCGTGATCTTGATCTGGTCTTTGAGACTTTCTTCCACATACATACGGCCGAGTTCATGGGCATAGGTCCAGGCGCTTGTTTCCATCGTTTTACTGTGGGCAAAAGCGACCCTGAGTTTTGGTTTGGCCTGGGGAGTAATAAAGACATCCTGCAGGGCCCTGACAAAGCTTCTGGGAGCCTGTTCCTTATCCGCCTGTGGTTCCAGGTGAAGGCCTACAGGGGCTTCCTCCTGCAAAAGTTCGATATTATCCCGTATTTTTTCCAGCCTTTCCCTGAGTTCCTGATCCGTACTTTCACTGATCGAAGACAGGGGATAGATCTTCAGATATTCCAAAAAGACATCCGACGGAGAGATCCCGCTTGTGGGGCCGGCTGCCTTTTTAAAAGCAGACTGTATGCGTGAATAGCAGAAATGGAATTCCTTCTGGAATTCAGAGTCCCATTCAGCTTTCGTACTGCGGCCGGTCAGTTCCAGGATACGGTCATAAGATCCCTCCCGGGTAAAATTCAGATAATTGATGCGGGCGATCTTATAAAAGCGCAGGAACTCCTGATAGATGCGGGAGGCTTTGCTTCCGTCGGGTTTGGCAATGACACGGGTCACGATGCCGCTGATCTCGACCGCTCCGTAAAACTTAAGGACACTGACCCTCTTGTTGCCTTCGACCACATAAAAGCGGTTCATAAATTCATAGGCTTTGATAGGGTCACGGATGCCCTCCTTCAGGTGGATATCGTTCAGGTTCATCCATTTGCGGGCAAACTCGGAACCTTCGTCAAGAAGAGGCATAAAGTTGCGGGCAAAGGCTGTGCTGCGTCCGACACCGTTGGTACCGACGATCTGATCGATGGGAATGATCACCTGCCCCAGCGATACTTCCTGCTCGATCTGCAGGTTATGAGTCAGATCTTCCAATACCTGAAGATAAGGGTAGACACCCTTGGCCAAATCCTTCTGATACTGCTCCCGGCCCAGACGCAGGGCCATTTTGTAATCGCCTGACGTAGACATAAGCACTCCTTAGACTTAATAAGACCTTTCCTACTGCTGCCAATAGTTTGGAAGTTAATAGTTGAATTGTTAACAATTCGTTAAATTTGCCATATATCCAGTGAATTATAGCAAAATGCCTTGCATTTGAAAAGTTTGACTCTTATAATTATATACCAATCAAAAGAGTAGGTATGTTGCACCTGCTCTTCTGATACACCTGTTTTTTAGGAATGCGAAAACTGGTCCAGCTCTTTATTCGAAAGTAAAAAAGGAGTGACGAACCTATGTTATGTCAGATCTGCCATAAAAATACAGCCGTATTATTTGTCAATAAACTTGAAAACGGAGTCAGCAAGCCCGTCGCCATGTGTCTGTCCTGCGCCCGTAAAAACGGGATCCCTCTCAATGATCTTTTGAAACAGAACGGGCTGACCCCCGAGGAGATGGAAAACATCGGGGAGCAGATGAACGAGCTTTTCCCGGACGGCAATATGGATGAATTAAAAAATATGATGCCGCAGGACTTCCTGGATATGATGAGCGGCGCTTCCCGCCCCGGTGAGGAAGATAATGCTTCGGAAGGTGACCAGCCGGACGAAGACGGTGTTTATCACATGGACATGTCCCCCGAGGACGACACGGATAAGGGTCCCCGCCGCAAGAACGATCATCTGAAGACCTTGAGCAAGTTTGGTTCCAACCTGACTTTAAAAGCATCTCAGGGAGGCATCGACCCGGTCATCGGCCGTGATAAAGAAATCGACCGCCTCATGCAGATCCTCAACCGCCGTACCAAGAATAACCCGGTCCTTCTGGGTGAGCCGGGCGTCGGTAAAACTGCCATCGCGGAAGGCTTTGCCCTCCGCATCGCCCAGGGCAAGGTACCGGTAAAACTGAAAGATAAGCAGGTATACCTTTTGGATATGACCGGCCTGGTCGCCGGCACTCAGTTCCGCGGCCAGTTCGAAGCCCGTATGAAAGCCATCATCGATGAAGTTGCCAGGGCTAAGAATGTGATCCTGGTCATCGACGAGATCCACAATCTGGTAGGTGCTGGCGACGCTCAGAACTCCATGAACGCTGCTAACATTCTTAAACCGGCCCTGGCTAACGGCAGCATCCAGGTCATCGGTACGACGACTCTGGATGAATACCGCAAATATATCGAACAGGATGCTGCTCTGGAACGCCGTTTCCAGCCCATCATCGTTGACGAGCCCAGTCCCGAGGAAACGGTCCAGATCCTTAAAGGTGTCCGTCCTATCTATGAAAAATACCATAATGTAACGATTTCCGATGAAAACATCGAGGATGCCGTTTATCTGGCCCAGCGCTATATCCACCAACGCTATTTCCCCGATAAGGCGATCGATGTGATCGATGAAGCCGGCTCCCGTGTCAACCTGAGAAACACCGGTCTTGTCGATCTGGCAAATCTGGAAAAGACCCTGCAGGTCACCACCCAGAAAAAGGATGAAGCTGCCGGCAGCGAGGACTACGAAGCAGCTGCCAAATATCAGTACGAAGAGGCCAAGCTGCAGAAAGAGATCGAAGAAAAGCGGAAGGAAACCGAACATGTGCCGCTGACCTATGATGATCTGGCCCAGGTCATCGAAAGCTGGACCAAGATCCCTGTCAAACGGCTGACCCGTCAGGAATCGGAAAAGCTGATCCACTTGGAAGACAGGCTGCATGAGCGCATCATCGGGCAGGATCAGGCTGTTTCTTCCGTAGCCAGAGCCATCCGCCGTAACCGGTCCGGTTTCAGGAAAGAACGTAAACCGGCTTCCTTCATCTTCGCCGGTCCTACCGGTGTAGGTAAAACGGAGCTGGCCAAAACACTGGCCGTCGAACTGTTCGGCACAGAGGATGCCCTGATCCGTATCGATATGTCCGAGTATATGGAGCGTCATACCGTGTCCAAATTGATCGGAGCGCCTCCCGGATATGTGGGCTACGACGAAGGCGGCCAGCTGACCGAAAAAGTAAGACGCCGTCCCTTCTCCATCATCCTGCTGGATGAAATCGAAAAAGCCCATCCGGATGTCTTCAATATGCTGCTGCAGATCCTGGATGACGGCCGTCTGACCGATGGACAGGGCCGTACGGTCAATTTCGAGAATACCATTATCATCATGACCACCAACGCCGGCGCCTCCTTCCGCAATAACGGTCTGGGCTTCAATAAAACGGCCCCCATCGCTATGCAGGACAGCATCAAAACTGCCTTAAAGGACATTTTCCGGCCGGAGTTTCTGAACCGTGTCGATGAGATCATCCCCTTCTCTTCACTTACCAAAGATCAGCTGCGCCAGATCGTTGATCTTATGCTGAAAGACGTTTATAAAGCCGCCAAGTTCCACAACATGACGGTCGAAGTAGACGACGAAGTCAAGGATTATCTGACGGAGCACGGCTATGATGAGCAGTACGGAGCCCGTCCCCTGCGCCGCCTGATCCAGCGCAGCATCGAGGACGAGATCGCCGAAGCCTTCCTGACCGAGGAAGTCCGTCCCGGCGATGCCATTGCTGTCAAGATGGCCGACGGAAAACCGACGATCATCAAAGTCGGTCTGGTCCCCATCCAGATGCCCTGTCCTTCGGACAAGGCCGAAAAGTCTGAGGATCAGAAGGGTGACCAGGCTTCCCAGGAAAACACGCCTGCCCAGGAATCACCCAAGGACTCCGCAAAGTAAGATCTGGTTCCATCCTATAGGGCCATACATAAAATACCCCGGAAAGTAAAACCTTTCCGGGGTATTTGTGTCATAGCTCTTTCAATTTTCCTTCTTCTTTTCGGACAAACGCCCTATTTCTTCGATCTTCCGGCCCTTTTCATAAAGAGGCATCAGTTCCGAATCCGAAAACTCCGACCACAGTTTCTCCTGCAGGTCGCTCAGAGCATAGGAGATCTTATCCGACGTACTCAAAATATAAGCCGGATCTTTGCGCTGTTCCTGATTCCAGTGATAAAAACGGGCAAGTGAATCATATTTGATTTCCTGCTGAGTCGAAAAGTAATTGATCGTATCTTCCAGGATCTGGATCATGTACATAGTCAACAGATCTCCGAATTCATCCTGATAAATAGACCAGTAAGCTTCGGTGACCCTGTCGTCATCGGCCGGCAGGACCCTGTGTCCTGTGTATTCATTCATCAGCTCGTAAACGTAGGTATAATCGTCCGGGCTCATGTCACCGTCCGGGATCAGGACCGCATCATCTTCGGTGGGCTGATCGGGATCGGACCCGTAAGCGTCCGCAGCGTCATCGTCATCTACCAAAGGAGCAGAACCTTCCTCTTCGTCATCCTCCTCTTCGGACAGGTCTTCCAATTTATAGCGGGAATTATAATGGATGGTCTGATAGATCTTGCGGGACAGCAGTTCCCACAGACGCTCCTTATCAAAATTCTCCGTATAATAATTCAAAAAGTCCCTTTCATCCATCAAAAGATGGTGTTCTTTTCGGTAGGCATTGCTCTTTTCTTCACCCTGCCGGTAAAAATCTTTTGCCGATGCAGCCAGGATGCGTTTATATAGATTGGACCGCAGCATATCGAACTGCTGAAACGCTTCCAGGTAGAACTCCTCGACGGAATCCTCGGTCAGATACGTGGACGGGTTTTCGGGATGAAGAGGGATGATGCCTTTCTTCTTCATCTCGTAAATGACTTCTTTCGAAGAATCCCCGTGGATCAGTTCACTTTTCACACTGTCTTCGACCTTGTCAAACTGATACTGCAGCTCATACTCGATATCATCCTTCAGATCGCCAGCGATCAGTTTCTCATCATAGGACAGATCCGATGTATCCATATCCAGATATTCCTGCATGGTCTCATAGCTGTCCAGCCTCTTATAAAAAACAGGATGATCTTTTTTCTGATCCAGGATGGTTTCATAAAAGTGTTCCGCTATTTCAGACACTAATTTGGGTCCGTCAATGCCGGCTGTCAGAAGCTTTTTTACATCTTCCAGCATAGATTTCCTCCTATAGATAATAAGAAAATGAGGAGCTCATTGTCTCCTCATTTTCTTTACTTACTGATTGCTGAGATGGGTAAGATGCCAGATGCGTTCGTCATATTCAAGAACAGCGCGGTCTGCAGCGAATCCGCCGGATTTTGCCACATTGACGATGGCTTTTTTATTCCATTCAGCCTTGTTGACATAAACCGAAGAAACCAGCTGCTGAGCCTTGCAGTAATCTTCGAAATCGGCCAGAACCAGATAAGGATCGGCCACGTTGCCGTAGGAATTGAAAAGCAGAGAATTGACGATATCCGGGAAGGCGATCTCTCGTCCGGGTGCCCCGATACCGGTCCTCATCAGATCCAGGACATGTTTGATCCACTGGTTATTCAGATAATATTGCATAGCGTTGTAGCCGTGGCGCAAGGTCTCATTGACCTGAGCCGTACGCATACCGAACAGGAAGAAGTTGTCATCCCCTACCCGGTTGTAGATCTCGATGTTGGCACCGTCGTAAGTACCGATGGTGATGGCGCCGTTAAGCATGAACTTCATGTTGCCGGTACCGGAAGCTTCACGGCCAGCAGTAGAGATCTGCTCAGACAGGTTAGCAGCCGGGATCAGGATCTCCGCAACGGTTACCTTATAATCCGGGATGAAGACGACCTTCATCTTCTGGTTGACCTGGGGATCATTGTTGACCATGTCGGCTACGGCATTGATCAGACGGATAATGTCTTTAGCGCGGCTGTAACCGGGCGCTGCCTTAGCGCCGAACAGGAAGGTCCTGGGAACTACATCCTTGTTGGGATCGTCCTTCAGTTCGAAGTAATAACGCAGGATGTGGATAACGTTCATCAGCTGCCGCTTGTACTCGTGCAGACGTTTCGCCTGAACATCGAAAAGCGAATGGGTATCGATGGAAACACCGACTTCCTGTTTCAGATAATTTGCCAGGCGGACTTTATTTTCGTGCTTGATCCGCTCGAACTGCTCGAGGAAGGCACTGTCCCCGGTAAAGTTCATCAGTTTGGACAGTTCCTCGGGATCCTTCAGCCAGCCCGAACCGATCGATTCGGTGATCAGATCGGCCAGTCCCGGATTGCTCTGTCCCAGCCAGCGGCGGTAAGTGATACCGTTGGTGACGTTGCGGAACTTATCGGGCGTATCAATATAAAAATCATGGAAGCAGTCATCCTTCAGAATCTGAGAATGCAGTTCCGATACGCCGTTGACGGAGAAGGAACCGACAATAGCCAAGTTGGCCATGCGGACTTCACCGTTCTGAACGATGGACATCTTATTGATGCGGTCCCAGTCATTGGGGAAAATGGTCCACAAATGCTCGCAGAAGCGGCGGTTGATCTCACAGATGATCTGGTAGACACGGGGAACGATCTTCTTGATCAGGTCTTCCGGCCAGCGTTCCAGCGCTTCCACCATGACGGTGTGGTTGGTATAAGCGACCGTGTGAGTCGTTACGTTCCAGGCATCGTCCCAGGTCATGCCGTACTCGTCCAACATCAGACGCATCATTTCCGGAATGACCATGGCCGGATGGGTATCATTGATCTGGAATACGTAATGATCCGGAAGAGACATCAGAGTGCCGTACTTTGTGTAATGCTTCTTCAGGATAGACTGAACAGAAGCACTGATCATAAAGTACTGCTGTTTGATACGGAGAGATTTGCCTTCGTAGTTATTGTCCTCCGGATATAAGACCTTGGAAAGGACCTCTGCATTAGCCTGCTGCTCCATAGAACGAAGGTAAGCGCCTTCATTGAACAGCTCCATATTCATATTATAAGGAGATTTGGGCTGCCACAGGCGAAGCGTATTCACCGTTTTACTGTCATAACCGGAGATGAGCATATCATTGGGGATCGCCCTTACCACATCCGCGTTTTCCACCGTGACCTTCAGCCCGGTATCGGTCCACTCTTCTTTGATCTGGCCGCCGAACTTGACTTCGACTGCTTCATCCTCTTTGGTGATCAGCCAACTGCGTCCTGTATCAAGCCAGCTGTCGGGAAGTTCGATCTGCTGCCCTTCGATGATCCGCTGTTTGAAAAGGCCGTATTCATACAGGATGCTGAATCCGGTAGCCGGCAGGCCCTGGGAAGCCGTCGCGTCCATATAGCAGGCTGCCAGGCGGCCCAGACCGCCGTTGCCTAAGGCTGCGTCCTGTTCGACGCTGCAGATCGTGTCGAAATCTTTACCGTAGCTTTTCAGAACTTCTTTTAATTGATCGACGACCCTCAGATTATAAGCATTGTTGCGCAGAGAACGGCCCAGAAGGAATTCGATCGAAAAATAGCAGAGCTGCTTTGCGTTTTTCGCAGCCATCTCGCGCTGTGATAAAACCCAGCGCTCCATCAAAAGGTCACGAAGGACCTGTGCGGAAGCATCATAGACCATATTGTTGCGGGCATTGACTCCGCTTACGCCATAATGACGCTGCAGTTTCCCATCGATCAGTTCTTTCAGTTCACGTGCATTCGGTATCTTCATCCCCGTGGAACCGTGAGAATGATTGACCGCACCGTTTTTCCGTCTGTCAGTCATACAGTTTATTCCCTTCATATGTAAGGTATTTTTACATGAACATTGCCGTTACTTGCAAGGTCCTTGATAAAATTTCCGAATACAGGAAAGCCAGATGAGAAATCTTCCCATCTGGCTCCTATAGCCTTACTTATTCTACTCTTTTATCGTTTACCTGTCAACATATGATATAACTGAATATACTGACGGGCCGGGCCGTTCCAGCTCACGTCCGTATTCATGGCGTTGGTGACTACCGTCATCCACTGATCCTTGTTGCGGAACGTGTTCTCTGCCTGCCGGATAACATACAGCATATCATGTGCGTTATAGGCAGCGAAGGTAAATCCGTTGCCTCTACCCTCCCATGAAACATAAGGCTGTACCGTATCCTTAAGGCCGCCGGTCTCGCGCACGATCGGAATAGTACCGTAGCGCATGGCGATCATCTGGGACAGGCCGCAGGGTTCGCTTTGAGACGGCATAAGCAGGATATCCGCGCCGGCATAGATCTTCTGGGCCAGATCATTGTTGAACATGATATTGGCCGAAACCTTGCCCGGATAAGCTTTCTGAGCATTGCGCATCATATCCTCATAGCGCCAGTCGCCAACTCCCAGGACGACCAGCTGCACGTCATCCCACAGGATATCGTTCAAAACAGCTGCCACCAGATCCAAACCTTTGTGATCCACCAGACGGGAAACGATGGCGATGATGGGTACGTCCTCGCGCACGTTCAGATTCAGAAGCTTTTGCAGCCCGGCCTTATTGACCTTCTTATCTTCGTAGGTGTCCAGGCTGTAATTTTTGAAGATAGCCGGATCGGTCGCCGGATCGTATTTAACGGTATCGATACCGTTGAGGATGCCGGACAGCTTTCGGCTTTCGTTGCGCAGCATACCGTCCAGGCCATGTCCGTAATAAGGATCCTGGATCTCTTTTGCATAGGTAGGAGAAACGGTCGTGACCCAGTTGGCTGCTTCGATACCGGTCTTCATATAGTTGACGCAGTTGTCGAATTTCAAATATCCGGAGGGAACATGCCCTGATACTGGATATTATGGATCGTATAGACCGTCTGCAGGTTTTTATAGGTATCGTTGATGTTGCGATAAAACTTATTCAGATAAAAGGGGATCAGTCCGGTCTGCCAATCGTTGCAGTTGATAACATCCGGCTGAAAATCAATATACTGGATCATCTCCAGAACCGCTTTGCTGAAAAAGGCGTAACGCTCGCCGTCATCAAAATAACCGTAGTAGCCCTTGCGGCCGAAATAATACTGATTATCCAGCAGATAGTAGGTAACGTTATTAGCCTTTGCTTCAAACAGACCGCAGTACTGACTGCGCCAGGAAAGCGGGACCCAGAAAGAGCGGATGAAAGTCATCTGCTCCTTTAAAGACTGAGGGATATCCTGATAGTACGGGATGACCACCCGGACACCAACCAGTTTATTTTTCAGCGCCTGAGGAAGGGCACCGGCTACATCTCCCAGGCCTCCCGATTTTGCAAAGGGGACAGCCTCGGATGCTGCATATAAAACTTTCATGTTAATTTACCTTCCTGAAGAGAGATCAGACAACAGAACCTTTAGCCAGAACCATGGGATACAGATTGTAACCGAACAGTTTACGGCTTTCACGGATGACAACGTCTTTATCCGTAATAACGTAATTCAGTTCGGAGCCCTCCTGTACCTCGGTGTCCTGCATAATGATGGAGTTGCGGATCACAGCCCCCTTATGGATATGGACGCCTCGGAAGATGATACTGTTCTCGACCGTACCTTCGATCACACAGCCGTCAGCGACCAGACTGTTTTTAACGGAACTTTCCCCGCGGTAAATGGTAGGAGCCTCGTCACGGATCTTAGTATAGATCTGGCGGCTGGTCCCGAACAGCTTCTCACGGATGCCGGTATTAAGAAGGTCCATGTTGGTTGCAAAGAAGGAGCTGACAGAATCGATCTTCTGGAAATAACCGCTGTACTCAAACCCATAGATCTTCAGGTCGTTGATACGGCGCTGCAGCACATCGCGGTGCAGGCTGTACATATTGTGGCTCGAGCACTCCAGGATCAGAGTCTCCAGCAAAGACCGCTGCATGATCATCACGCCCATGCTGAGATTTACGATCTCATCGGAAGGAGCCGGATCCATAGCGATATCGATGACCCTTCCGTCTTCCTGAGTCTTGATCACACAGTTCTGCCCTACATCTTCTTCCGCAGGCTTGAAGGCCTGTTTTTTATACATCATGGTAATGTCTGCGCCTTTGTTCTTATGATATTCAAGGGCAGCATCCAGATCGATATTAGCGATACTGTCGGCATTGGCCATAATGACATATTTTTGAGTGGATTTGCGAATAAAAGATTCCGCGTTGCGCAGGGCTTCCATCTTTCCGCGGTAAGCAGTGCCCTGAGAAAAGAAAGGAGGCAGCATATAAAGACCGCCGTTTTTACGGGACAGATCCCACTCTTTTCCACTTCCCAGATGGTCCATCAGGGACTGGTAGTTATTACGAGTAATGATGCCGACCTTGGTGATGCCGGAATTTACCATATTTGACAGGATAAAATCAACGATACGGTAACGGCCGCCGAAAGGGATCGAGGAAAGGGCCCGTTTCTGGGTCAGGGACTTCATTACATTATCGTCCTGGTAGGCAAAAATCAAACCAAATGCGTCGTTATTCATGATATCCGTCTCCTCAAATTCGATTTTCGCCCAGCATTTCACCGGCCTGGACAACCTGATTCTTGCCGATAACGATATCGTCCCCGATGACAGCCAGATATTCAGTCAATTTGCCGGGATGAACTGACTTGATAGCCTCTTCGCGGCTCATACCTACTTTGGCTCCCTCGCCGACACTGGCGTCCTGACCGATAATGGAATATTCAATGACCGCGCCGTCTTCGATGTGAGTATTGGGCATGATCACAGAATTTTTAACGACCGCTCCCTTACCGATATGGACACCGTAGAAGATAACGGAATTCTCAACGGTACCTTCGATAACGGCACCTTCGGTTATCATAGAATTTTTAACGACAGCATCCGGAGCCGTATAATGCGGAGGTTCATTGGGGTTGCGGGAATAGATCTTCCAGCTGGGATCGCCCAGTTTGATGGGGCTGTCTTCTTCCAGAAGCTTCATGTTGGTCTCCCATAAAGACGGCAGCGTTCCGACATCTTTCCAGTAGCCGTTGAACTCGTAGGCATACAAAGGTTCCTTATCCGCCAGCATCTTGGGGATGATATTCTTGCCGAAATCATTCTGGGAATTGGGATCCGCCTCATCTTCGATCAGATATTGGCGAAGCTTCTTCCAGCTGAATACGTAAACACCCATAGACGCCTTAGTCGATTTGGGATGAGCCGGTTTTTCCTCGAATTCATAAATACGGTTATCATCATCGGTATTCATGATGCCGAAGCGGCTGGCTTCTTCCAAGGTAACGTTGAGTACGGCGATGGTGCAGGAAGCTCCTTTTTCCTTGTGGAAGTCGATCATTTTGGAGTAATCCATTTTATAGACATGGTCGCCGGACAGGACAACGACATATTCGGGATCATACCGTTCAATATATTGGATATTCTGATAGATGGCATTGGCAGTACCCTTATACCATTCCCCGTCCTTTCCCCGAACGTAGGGCGGCAGAACGGAAACGCCTCCGTCATTGCGGTCAAGGTCCCAGGGCTGACCGTTTCCTACATAGGCATTAAGGTCCAGGGGCATATACTGAGTCAGCACGCCGACCGTATCGATACCGGAATTGACGCAGTTGCTCAGCGGGAAATCAATGATGCGGTATTTCCCCCCGAAGGGAAGCGCTGGCTTGGCAACTTTTTTTGTCAGGACACCTACTCGGCTTCCCTGGCCTCCGGCAAGCAGCATCGCTACCGCCGTCTTTTTCATACGCATATTTTTCTCCTCCTGTAATTTCCGTCTGTCTCGTTTGATGCAGGCGGATCAAGCATATTTAAACGGACAATTGCTTGCTAGAATCGGACCGGTCTTACTCTTTGGCGCCGGAAGATTTTTGTTCTTCCCCTTCGCCGTTTTCGTTCTTATTCTTTTTAACCGTTAACTTTTTCGTACTCTTTCTCTTCTTGCGAAGAGTAAAGAAAACAGCTGCCATAGGCGGGATCGTGATGCTGATCGAGTAATCATATCCGTGCATGGGGATCTCTTCGGCACTGATCCATCCCTCGTTACGGACACCGGACCCGCCGTATTTTTCGTCGTCCGAGTTGAGCGCTTCGACGTAATACGCATCCTGGGCAACTCCCATGCGGTAATCGTGCCGCACGACCGGGGCAAAGTTGACGACTTCGACGATCTCATCACCCTGGCGGTCGATCCTGCGGAAGGAAACGATGTTCTGCAGATTGTCGTCATAGCAGATCCATTTGAAACCGTCCCAGGAATCATCCTGCTCATACATGGCTTTATGCTTCAGATAGAAATGGTTGAGGTCGATCACGTAATTCTGCAGCTTCTGATGCATGTTGTAGCCAAGCAGGAACCAGTCCAGCTGTTTATGGTAATCCCATTCGATGAACTGGCCGAACTCGCCTCCCATAAAGAGCAGCTTCTTGCCGGGATGGCCCATCATATAACCGTAGAAAGCCCTCAGGCCGGCAAACTTTTCTTCATAGCTGCCGGGCTGTTTATCGATCAGAGATTTCTTGCCGTGAACGACTTCGTCATGAGACAAAGGCAGGATGTAATTCTCGGAAAAAGCGTAGGTCAGCGAGAAGGTAATGTCGTTGTGGTTATCCTTGCGGAAGAAAGGATCCAGCGATACATAATGGAGCATATCGTTCATCCAGCCCATGTTCCACTTGAAATTAAAGCCAAGGCCTCCGTCGGAAACCGGTTTGGTGACCAGCGGCCATGCGGTCGACTCCTCCGCGATCATCAGTACGCCCGGATACTCTTTGAAAACATTGGTATTGAGGTTCTGCAGAAATTTGATCGCTTCCAGGTTTTCATAACCGCCGTGGATATTGGGGATCCACTCGCCGTCGCGGCGGGCGTAATTGAGGTACAGCATGCTGGCGACCGCGTCAACGCGCAGACCGTCAAAGTGATAGTATTCCAACCAGTATTCCGCGCTGGACATCAAAAAGCTGACTACCTCGGGGCGGCTGTAGTCAAATACCTTGGTGCCCCACTCGTAATGCTCTCCTTTTCTGGGATCCGCATATTCATAAGTAGGACTGCCGTCGAAGTTAGCCAGGCCGGATTCGTCCTTTGGAAAATGAGCCGGTACCCAGTCCATGATAACGCCGATATTATGCTGATGCAGGATATCGACGAACTTCATCAGGTCTTTGGGGGTACCGTAGCGGGAAGTAGGCGCAAAATAACCGATGACCTGATATCCCCATGAACCATCGTAGGGATACTCCATAAGGGGCATGACTTCGACATGGGTATAGCCCATCTTTTTCAGGTAGGGAACCAGTTCGCTGGCCAGAGAAACATAATCATATACATCACCGGTATCGCGAAGGCGCCAGGAGCCAAGATGCATTTCGTAAATGTTCATAGGCTCGCGATAAGGTACGGAATTTTTACGCTTTTCGATCCAGTGGGCATCATGCCAGTTATAACCGTCCAGATGATAGATCTTGCTGCCGGTCGACGGTCTGGTCTCCATATGGACACCGTAAGGATCACTTTTAAATACGACACGGCCGTCACAGCCGACTACCCGGTATTTATAGGTATCGTATTCTTTAAAGCCATAACCGTAGGCTTCCCAGATGCCCCCGTCATCGATCTTTTTCATGGGGATGGCACCGTCTTCTTCCGACCAATTGCAGAAGTCACCGGTCACGCTGATGTAACGTGCTTTAGGAGCCCATACGCGAAAGACCGTGCAAGGTTTACCGTCCTCGTCGACTGCGTCATGACTTCCGAAATACAGATAGGACCGATAATTCGTCCCCTCGTGAAAGATATAAGCAGGAAAATACTCCTTTTGCTCAGCCATCTTGGTATGACCTCTCTTGCTTTTTTTTTATTATAGCACGGGCTCTTGGAAGGCGTCAACGAACTTTCGTTTAAATTGCCCAAAACCACAAGGCTTATTATACGGATTCTTTAGCATTAATTTACATACTGCGGGAAACATCCCGAGGCCATGTAAAAAGTTTAGCGATCGTTGACCTGCATGCCCATCAATTTCATAGCCTCTTCCTCTGAAATGATGGGGATCCCCAGCTGACGGGCCTTTTTATTTTTCGTGGAAGTGCTCTCAATATCGTTGTTGATCAGATAAGAGGTATTCTTGCTGACCGAAGAAGCCGCTTTGGCTCCCCTTTCGATCAAAGCACTCTGCAGCTGATCCCGGTTTTCAAAATGCGTAAGCGATCCTGTGATGACAAAAGTAAGTCCCTTAAGAGGAAGCTCTTTTGCAGCCGGTTCCGGCTTTTCGATCTCGATAAAGTTCAGCAGGTCCCGGATCATGGCTTGGTTATCCGGCTGCCTGAAGAAACGGAAGATGCCGTCGGCCAGCACAGGCCCTATGCCCTCAATGGCTGAAAGACGCTCCGTGTCAGCCTGCATCAGGCTGTCCAGATCCTGGTCAAACGCATCGGCCAGAAGACGGGCGCCTGCCGTCCCGATACCCGGTATGCCGATCCCGTTCAAAAACCGGAATAGCTGGGTATGACGGGATCTTTCGATCGAAGAAAGGAGCTTGGCGCAGGACTTTTCACCGAAGCCTTCCATTTTCTCGATCTGTTCCTTATGGTCTTTCAGACGATAAAGATCACCCAGTGATTCCAGCCATCCTGCGTCGGCCATACGGGCGGCGGTTGCTTCCGAAAAACCGTCGATATTCATAGCCTGCCTGGAAGCGAAATGCTCCAAGGCCTTCAGTAATTTAGCGGGGCAGGAAGGATTCAGGCAGACCAATTCCTGAACATCGTCCCGGGTTACCACCTGAGTCTGTCCGCCGCAGCGGGGGCAGACATCGGGAACGGGGTCAGGACCGGTCTTGGTCAGGTTTTCCGAGATCTGGGGTATGATCATGTTGGCTTTATATACCAGGATCTGATCGCCGACTCCCAGTTTCATCTCCCGCAAGTAGCTTACATTATGAAGACTGGCTCTTCTGACCGTGGTCCCTTCCAGCTCGACCGGGTCAAACACCGCTACCGGATTGATCAGGCCGGTCCTGGAAGGGCTCCACTCAATTTGAATAAGAGTCGTCTTAGCTTGTTCGTCCTGCCATTTAAATGCCAGAGAGTCTCTGGGAAATTTGGCGGTAGATCCCAGAGCGGCAGACTCTGATAAAGAATCCAGGGTCAGTACCAGACCGTCGACCGGAAAAGGCATTTTGCCTACCACATCCGTAAACTGTTTTTCCGCTTCTGCGACCGTGGCCTGTGTCACTTCTTTATAGGCAACTGTTTCAAAGCCAAGGCCGGCCAGCCAGGTCAGCTGTTCCTTTTTAGAGTCATGGAAAAATCCATCCTCCTGTTCTGACTCGACCAGAGTATAGACGATGACGGTCACGTTGCGTTCTTTGGCTATGCGGGGATCCAGCTGGCGGACCGATCCGGAGCAAAGGTTGCGGGGATTTTTATACTGCTGGGACGGATCCAGCTGGTTGTTGATCCGTTCGAAATCCTTATAGCTGATCAGTGCTTCCCCCCTTACGACCAAATGTCCGGTATAAGGGATCCTCAGTGGGACGCCGTGGAAAAACCTGGCGTTATTGGTGATAACTTCGCCTATCTCTCCGTTGCCCCGGGTAGCCGCCTGGACCAGACTTCCGTCCTGATAGGTCAAAACGCAGGTCAGGCCGTCCAGCTTCCAGCTGAGCAGGCCCCTGCTGTCCTTCAAAAAGGCAGCCAGCGCACCTATATCCTTGGTCTTATCCAGCGATTTCATGGGACGGGCATGTCGGATCTTGGGAAGAGCACTCATGACCTGATAGCCGACATGCTGAGTAGGGCTGTCGGCCAGGATCACGCCTGTCTTATCCTCCAGCGCCTTCAGTTCATCATAGAGCTGATCATATTCCAGATTGGTCATGATCTCGGTATCGGACGAATAATAAGCCTGAGCCGCCTTTTGCAGCCGGCTGACCAGCTCT
>Ga0256404_1000989_pt1 | contig 72030 bp, 65 predicted proteins | sample RumenRJG_01DNA_FD_185990 | JGI IMG/M metagenome (GOLD analysis project Ga0256404, IMG submission 185990) | Bovine rumen microbial communities from Lethbridge, Alberta, Canada - RJG_01 | ecosystem: Host-associated > Mammals > Digestive system > Stomach > Rumen | place: Canada: Alberta | collected... | reverse complement strand
CTTTCCTATATTTTACAACACATTGCAATAAAATACAATACAGTAAAACAAAAAAGTTGACACAAAAAAAGCAGGTTTTAAGCGACCTGCAAGGATTTTTTCTATTATTCAACTGTCAAACTCCCGAAAGCAATTAGCAAAAAAACATTAAAATAAAGTTTGGAAAAAAGTATTAGAAATGAAAAAAATGAAAAAATAATTATAGTGAAAGGGCAGAGAATGAATTGGATTCTCTGCCCTGTTTTGCCTATTTTCAAAGATGTCTTTTGTAGCTTTCAAAAATGGATTGGGAGTTATCTCTACCTTGTACACGGAACTGTGACCTGTAACAACCGTTACACTTGGTGTGTAACAGAGAAATAGGATTTTGCTTGAATTTACTGTGATTTAATAGTATAATGAAAAACAACTATGTGCCTTATGTGAACAGGCTTGCTAAGATGCAAAACTTTTGACGTTTATAAGGTAGTATTGTAGTAATACTGAAGGTGCTGTAATGCGTGCATGAATGCATTACAGAATGAAAATTTAAGGAGGAATCGATGATGATTAACTGGAACAACTTAGATACCATTGCTTCCTATGAGGAGCTAAAAAAGGTAGCACATGTGGACCTTGCTAAAGTAATGACTGGTGCAAATGGTGCAGAACGTGTAAAGAAGTATAATGCTCCTATGGGAGAGGGACTTGTTTTTAACTATGCTACAAAGCAGGTGGATGATGATGTGCTTGCAGCTCTTGCAAAATTAGCAGAAGAGACACAATTAGTAGAAAAATTTGAAGCTCTTTACAATGGAGAGGTTGTTAATACAGGTGAAAAACGTCGTGTACTTCATCATATGACTCGTGGACAGTTAGGCGATGCTGTTGTAGAAGATGGCGTAGATAAGCGTGCATTTTATGTAGAACAGCAGAAGAGAATTGCAGAATTAGCAGAAAAGGTTCACAACGGAGAGATTACAAACGCAGCAGGTGAGAAGTTTACAACTGTTGTACAGATTGGTATAGGTGGAAGTGATTTAGGACCTCGTGCCATGTATTTAGCACTTGAAAACTGGGCTAAGGTAAACAATACATTCAAGATGGAAGCAAAATTTATCAGTAACGTAGACCCAGATGATGCTTCAGCTGTATTAAATACCATTGATGTAGCACATTCTTTATTTGTACTTGTATCAAAATCAGGTACAACACTTGAGACATTGACAAATGAGTCATTTGTAAAGGATGCATTGAAGAACGCTGGATTAGATCCTGCTAAGCATATGATTGCCGTTACAAGTGAAACATCTCCATTGGCAAAGAGTGATGATTATCTTGCAGCATTCTTTATGGATGATTATATCGGCGGACGTTTCTCTTCTACATCTGCAGTAGGTGGAGCAGTATTATCTTTGGCATTTGGACCAGATGTATTTGCACAGTTCTTAGACGGTGCAGCTTCTGAAGATGTATTGGCAAAGAATAAAGATCTTTTAAAGAACCCAGCTATGTTGGATGCATTGATTGGTATTTATGAGCGTAATGTATTAGGATACCAAAATACTGCAGTTCTTCCATATTCTCAGGCATTGAGCCGTTTCCCTGCTCATTTACAGCAGTTGGATATGGAGTCAAATGGAAAATCTGTCAATCGTTTCGGTGAGCCAGTAAACTATCAGACAGGTCCTGTTATCTTTGGTGAGCCTGGAACAAACGGACAGCATTCCTTCTATCAGTTACTTCATCAGGGAACTGACATCGTTCCATTGCAGTTTGTTGGCTTCAAGAACAATCAGATGGAAAGAGATGTTGTGATTCAAGATAGCACAAGTCAGCAGAAGCTTTGTGCAAACGTAGTTGCACAGATTGTTGCATTTGCATGTGGTAAGGAAGATGCAGATCGCAATAAGAACTTTGAAGGTGGACGTCCATCCAGCATTATCATTGGAGATCAGGTAAATCCTAAGACATTAGGTGCACTTTTAGCACATTTTGAAAATAAGGTTATGTTCCAGGGATTCGTATGGAATATCAACAGCTTTGACCAGGAAGGTGTTCAGCTTGGTAAAGTATTGGCAAAACGTGTATTAGCACATGAGACAGACGGTGCATTAAAAGAATTTAGTGATTTATTAAATATTTAACATGATCAGCTAATAGTGTTATGAGTAAGTAGCAGGACGGATTGCAAATATTCGCTTGACAACACAATCATGGATAAATGACAGAAATACAGAAAAGTCAGTGGTATGTTTTGTCACAGAATAGCCCCTTGTTTCACAGGTTTGTGAGATGAGGGGCTTTTTGTGTGGATGTCTGCCGTATGCAATTTTGACCAATCCTTACGAAATTATATCAATTCTTCCTGCTCTGGAGTTTTGTTATCTTTTTCGCAGAAATGATACACTAACCAGCAAACTTAGGAAAAAACTGTTTTTTTGCTTTATAGAAAGTGCCATTCTATAAAGTAAAACGCTCTGCGAGGATGTATGCGAATGAACAAGGGGGATTGTTGCATACGTTATTGCCAAAAACAGATACAACTCATGCACTTGTGAACTGCATAACACAAGTCTTTCCTGAGAAAACCGAAGCAGACTTGCCCACTTTATTGTTGAAAAATCAAGTGTTTTGGTATACAATAGTTAGGAGTGTATTTTGAGATGACTTATAGAAGTGGTTTCAAACATGAAAATACTATAGATAAAGATTCAAAGATTGCTTTTTGAAAAGTGATACTTTGTTGTTACTGTTTAGATGCAGATATATAATGCGATGAAAGTATTTCAAAATGTGTGACACAATAATTAGAGTTATGAGGAGGAAGAAAAATGAGTTTAGTACCTTATGTAATTGAGCAGACAAGTAGAGGAGAGCGTTCTTATGACATTTATTCCAGATTGTTAAAGGACAGAATTATTTTCCTTGGTGAAGAAGTAACAGATGCATCCGCAAGCGTGATCGTGGCACAGTTACTATTCCTTGAGGCAGAAGATCCTGGAAAGGACATCAATCTTTATATTAATAGTCCAGGAGGTTCTGTTACAGCAGGTATGGCAATTTACGATACAATGAACTTTATCAAATGTGATGTTTCTACAATCTGTATTGGTATGGCTGCTAGTATGGGAGCATTTTTGTTATCTAGTGGTGCAAAGGGAAAACGTATGATTTTACCAAATGCAGAAGTTATGATCCATCAGCCATCTGGTGGTGCAAGAGGTCAGGCAACGGACATTAAGATTGTTGCAGATAATATTTTAAAGACAAAGAAAAAATTAAACGAAATTTTGGCTGCAAATACAGGAAAGCCATTAGAACAGATTGAAATTGATACAGAAAGAGATAATTACATGTCTGCACAGGAAGCAGTGGATTACGGTATTGTAGACAGTATCATAACAAGTCGTCAATAAGAAACCCGCTAATAGAGGGGGCACATTCGTGCCCTCTTATTTACACGAGTAACGAACCAGGGTCCATATAAGTATGAGATTTTGGCTATTGATGTGATAAATTTAAGAAAATAGTGAAATCGTTTTTTCAAAGAGTACGTGAGTAACGAGTGCGAATCTAGGTTGCATGGGTTGAAATTGTACGAAAAATAGATAGAGTTTTGCGAATGCTTAATAATAGTAAGAGGTGAAAGGTGGATTAAATATGGCAACAAAGGACGATAAGAAAACAGTTAGATGTTCTTTTTGTAATAAAGCACAAGAACAGGTAAGAAAAATCATAGCAGGACCAAATGATGTATACATTTGTGATGAATGCGTAGATATTTGTGCTGAAATTATGGAAGAAGAATTCCAAGATTACGAAAAAAATGACAGCGATATCAATTTATTAAAGCCAAAAGAAATTAAAGATTTTTTGGATGAATATGTGATTGGACAAGATGATGCAAAGCGTACATTGGCGGTTGCAGTATATAACCATTACAAACGTGTTATGATGGAAAAAAATTTGGACGTGGAATTACAAAAGAGCAACATCATTATGGTTGGACCTACAGGTTCTGGTAAGACATATCTCGCACAGACACTTGCAAAACTTTTGAATGTTCCGTTTGCAATTGCAGATGCAACAGCACTTACAGAAGCTGGATATGTAGGTGAGGATGTGGAAAATATTCTTCTTAAGATTATTCAGGCTGCGGATTACGATATCGAACGTGCAGAATATGGAATTATCTATATTGATGAGATTGATAAAGTTACAAGAAAGTCTGAAAATACATCAATCACACGAGATGTTTCCGGTGAAGGTGTGCAACAGGCATTGTTAAAGATCCTTGAGGGAACGGTTGCCAATGTGCCGCCTCAAGGAGGTAGAAAACATCCACATCAGGAATTTATGCAGATCGATACTACAAATATTTTGTTTATTTGTGGTGGAGCATTTGATGGATTAGAAAAAATTATTGAAGCACGTATTGGTAAAAAATCAATTGGTTTCAATGCTGAGGTTTCTAATATTGACGAAAAGAATGTGGGTGAAATGTTCAAACAGGTTCTTCCACAGGATTTTGTAAAATTTGGATTGATTCCTGAGTTTATTGGTCGTGTACCGGTAAGCGTTGGATTAGATCTGTTAGATGAGGATGCATTGATTCGTATTTTAACAGAGCCAAAAAATGCAATTACAAAACAGTATAAAAAGTTATTTGAAATGGATAATGTAGAATTAGTTTTCGAAGAAGATGCGATTCGTGCTATTGCAAAGCGTTCGGTTGAGCGAAAGACAGGTGCTAGAGGCTTGCGTGCAATTATGGAAGAAACTATGATGGATACTATGTTTGAAATTCCATCTGAAAGTTTAGTAAAGAAATGCACTATTACAAAAGAAGCAGTAGAGGGAACTGGAAAACCAATTTTGGAATATGCAGATAAAGAGGATGAAACGAAGCTCAATACAGTAAAATCTGTACGTATAAAGAGCAATGGTGATGAAATTGCATAAGTAGTATATAGCATTAGAATAAATAAAAATTAGAAAAAGGTACCTATAAGCGGCAGAGTAGGACAGGTTTAACTAATCGAAAGGGCTGGTGAGAGCACCTGTCTTACTGATGAGGTGAAAGATGAAAGATATGATTGAAAAAACAATGCCGATTGTAGCATTGCGAGGAATGGTAGTTATGCCCGGAATGCTGATGCATTTTGATGTGAGCAGACAAAAATCAATAGCAGCAGTGGAACAGGCAATGATGTCAGACCAGATGTTGTTTATTGTTGCACAAAAAGATGAAAAAATAGAACACCCTACACAGGAAGATTTGTATGATGTAGGGACGATAGCAATGATCAAACAGATGATACGTATGCCGGGGGATGTGATTCGGGTAATGGTTATCGGTATTGATCGTGGGCGTTTATTAGAGGTATCGGAAGGTAAAAAATATTTGCTGGGAACGGTGCAGACACAAAAGGAAGATGTACTTGAGAATTTAACAGAACAGCAAAAGACAGCGATGCTTGAAAATTTAAAAGAGGATATTAAAATATATGCCACAGAAAATGGAAATGTTGGTGAAAAGGCATTACAAAAAGTGATGTCCATATATAATATCGGGAAGTTGATTGATGAAATACTAAAGATATTTCCGTTGCGTTTAGAGCAAAAACAACAAATTTTAAGTGAATTTGATTTAGAAAAGAGATACGAAATTGTTGCGGCTTATCTAAAAGAAGACATTGAAATTGGAAGGATTCGACAGGATTTTCAGGAAAAAGTCAAGGAAAAGGTAGACCGTGGACAACGTGAATATTTGTTACGGGAACAGATGCGAGTGATTCGCGAAGAACTTGGAGAAGATTCTTTAAGCGATGCAGAAGAATTTCTACTTCAATTAGAAGAACTAGAAGCGAATGATGAGACAAAAGAAAAAATTCGAAAAGAAATCGAACGCTTTCGTGTGCAAGGAAATAATGCATCCGAAACAGCGGTATTGCGAAATTATATAGAAACATTATTGGAGCTTCCTTGGGAACATAGAGGCGAAGACTGCAAAGATTTTGCATATACAGAAAAAATTCTTAATGAGGAACATTACGGCCTGCAGAAAGTGAAAGAGAGAATTTTAGAATCACTAGCAGTGCGTTTATTAAAAGAAAAAGGCGATAGTCCTATATTATGTTTGGTGGGACCACCGGGAACTGGTAAGACATCCATTGCACGTTCCATTGCAAAATCACTTGGTAAGTCCTATGTACGGATTTGTCTGGGCGGAGTGAGAGATGAGTCGGAAATTCGGGGACATAGACGTACCTATGTGGGTGCAATGCCCGGAAGGATTGCTACTGCTATGAAAAATGTGGGAGTGAAAAATCCTCTTATGCTTTTGGATGAAATTGATAAAATGAGCAGTGATTACAAGGGAGATACCGCTTCTGCCATGTTAGAGGTACTGGACGGAGAGCAAAATAGTAAGTTTGTAGATCACTATGTAGAGATTCCTATGGATTTGTCGGAAGTATTCTTTGTAGCTACGGCCAATTCATTAGCGACGATACCAAGACCATTGCTGGATCGTATGGAGGTCATCGAAGTTTCCAGTTATACAGATAATGAGAAATATCATATTGCAAAAAAATATCTGTTGAAAAAACAATTGGAAAAAAGTGGATGGGGTCCAAAACAAATTAGCATAGATAAAAAAACACTGGATTCTATTATTACCGGTTACACGAGAGAGGCCGGTGTGAGAAAATTGGAGCGGACGCTGGGGAGCATTTGCAGAAAAGCTGCCAAAGAAGTGTTGGAAGAGGCAAGAGAAGAAGGCGTGTTAGACCCACAAAAAGCAATTGAAGGCAAAAAAATTAAAATTACAGTTGCTGATTTGGAACATTACCTTGGAAAACCAAAATATCAAAAAGATAAAATCAATACAAAGGCACAGATTGGTATTGTTAGAGGTTTGGCTTGGACAAGTGTAGGTGGAACAACGTTGGAGATTGAGGTAAACACCATGCCGGGAAAGGGAAAGCTATCCCTTACCGGACAATTGGGCGATGTTATGAAAGAATCTGCGCAGATTGCGTTGACCTATGTGCGTTCTCTTAGCAAACATTACAAAATAGACGATGATTATTTCTATAAACATGATGTGCATATTCATGTACCAGAAGGGGCAACTCCAAAGGATGGGCCTTCTGCCGGTGTGACTATGGCAACCGCTATCTTATCTACGGTAACAGAAAAAGCAGTTCGTGCAGAGGTAGCCATGACAGGTGAGATTACGCTTCGAGGAAGGGTGCTTCCGATTGGCGGATTAAAAGAAAAATTGTTGGCGGCAAAACAGGCGAAAGCGAAACTTATCTTTGTGCCAGAGCAGAATAGAAAAGATGTGGAGGAACTGGAAGAGGAGATTATTTCCGGTTTGGAAATTTGCTTTGTAGACCATGTAAAGGATATTTTCCAGCGAGCATTTCTTTGATAGCAAATTAGTTGGCGTAAAAGATACGTTTTACAGAGGATAGAGGAAGGAAAGGAGACGGTAATATATGCATGTAAAGAGTGTTAATTTAGAAACGGTATGCGGCATTACCAGCAAGATACCACAAAATGATAAATTAGAGATTGCATTTGCGGGCAAATCAAATGTAGGAAAATCTTCTCTGATCAATTGCCTTATGAATCGCCGCTCTTATGCCAGAACATCCCAAAAACCGGGAAAAACACAGACAATCAATTTTTATAATATCAATGATCTGTTATATTTTGTGGATTTGCCTGGATACGGATATGCTCGTGTGTCACAGGAAATCAAGAAAAAATGGGGGAAAATGATAGAAAATTATTTGTTGCAGTCAAAGCAACTTCGTATTATATTCCTGCTGGTTGATATACGACACGAACCATCAAAAAATGATGTGGAAATGTATAAATGGGTGCTGCATTATGGCTTCAACCCTATTATCATTGCAACCAAGGCTGATAAGATCAGTCGTGGTGCCATTCAGAAACATGTTTCTGTGATACGTAAGACATTACACTGTGTGGAAGGTACACCGATTATTCCATTTTCATCCTTAAAGAAAACAGGAATAGAAGAAGTCTGGGAATATATAGAGGATATGATGGAATATTATGATGCAGAAAAAAATGGAGGTTCTATTGTCCTAGAAGGAAATGCAGAAGAAACAGATTTACAATAGTTTACAGAGGCGATTGTAAAAGATATACGCAAGCATAGATGATACAAAGGTGTATGGTCTATGCTTGCATTGCTATATAAAACGTACGCTCCACGTACGTTTCATAAATTTGTGCATATCTGATAAAAAGTTATTTCGCAAAATCAGGCACAAAGAGACTCCGAGAGTACATTAAAAGCAATAGGAGGGAATAAAGTGGAAAAAAGATTTTGGAATGAAAAGCGATATTATTCTCTGGACTATTATTTAAAAAACAGATTTGGAGAAAAGGTGTATAAGGTTTCTCTGCAAGGGGGAATGACATGCCCCAATCGAGATGGGAAATTGGATACGAGAGGCTGTATTTTTTGTAGTGCAGGTGGTTCCGGGGATTTTGCAGCGCCAATGTGCGAAAACGTAACGGAACAGATTGATTTGGCGATTGCAGGTATAAAGCAGGCAAAAAGAGTAGGAGATAAATTTATTGCATATTTCCAGTCTTACACGAATACGTATGCAGAGGTAGATTATTTGCGGAAAATATTTACGGAAGCAATTCTACATCCAAGTATTGTGGCATTATCTGTAGCTACCAGGCCGGATTGTCTGGGGGATGATGTTTTAGAATTACTTGGAGAACTAAATCAAATTAAACCGGTATGGGTAGAATTAGGACTACAGACGATACAGGAACGTACTGCAAAGTTTATTCGTCGGGGGTACGCACTTCCCGTTTTTGAGCAGGCAGTGAAACGTTTAACGGAAAAGAAAATTGAAGTAATTGTACATACTATTTTGGGGCTTCCTTTTGAAAGCAGACAAGATATGATGGATACCATACAATATTTGGCACAATTTTCACCAGCGTTTTCCGATGGAGAAAAAAAGGGCTATATTCAAGGAGTAAAATTACAATTGCTTCATGTATTGGCTGGGACAGATTTGGCAAAATATCGTTACTATTTTAAGATGCTTGCCATGGAGGAATATGTAGATTTGGTCTTGGAGTGTATAGAACGCTTGCCGCAGGATATTGTAATACATCGGATTACAGGAGATGGACCAAAGAAAATATTATTAGCGCCAGAATGGAGTGCAAGTAAAAAAACAGTCATGAATACAATCCACAGAGAGATGAAATTGCGGGACAGTTGGCAAGGAAAAAAAGTTGTGTTAGAATAGTAATTAAAAAAGAAAGCAACAAACGGGCAATTGACATAATGGAGGGGTGTAGGATGGCACAGGATGCATTTACTTTATATAAATTGATTATATTATATATGTTGGAACGGGCGCAATTATCGCTGACCAATGCACAGATTTCAGATTTCTTATTAGGAAATAATTATACCAATTACTTTAATGTGCAATCTGCGATTACGGAGTTAGAGAAAAATCAGTTCATAACCATTGAAACGATACGAAATAGCTCTCATATTCATATCACGGAAGAGGGACGAGAGGTGCTTGGATATTGTATACAGGAAATATCCGATGCAATTAAACAGGATGTGGAACAATATTTAGAAAAAAATATGGTAGAAATTATGGAGGATACTCTGGTTGTCGCAGATTATTTTCAAGTTGCGGAGAATGAATATACAGCAAGGTGTATTGTAAAGGATGGAACTTCGAATGCAGTAGAAATTAATCTAAATGTGGCAACAGAAGAAGAAGCGGAGACGATTTGTACCAGATGGAAAGGTAAAAGTCAGGATATATATGCCTATTTAATTCAACAATTATTAGCAGAATAAAAGAGTGGAGCAGTTCCTTTGTGTGAGGGACTTGCTCCACTTTCGTTTTATAACTGTTTTTATTTCTGCAGCACTTGTCTAAACAGCTACTATATTTGTTTGATAAAAAATTATTTGATATAGGCCTTTACTGCATTACTAACCACTTCTGCAACTCTTGGATCAAATGGTTCCGGTAAAATGTTATTTTCATTTAAATCTTCCTTGGCAACTAATCCCGCAATTGCATTTGCTGCGGCAAGTTTCATCTCCTCTGTGATCTGTGTAGCACGTCCTTCTAAAGCACCCTTGAAGATACCTGGGAATGCAACTACATTGTTTACCTGGTTCGGGAAGTCAGAACGACCAGTACCAACTACCTTAGCACCTGCTTTTTTCGCTACGTCAGGCATGATTTCAGGAACCGGATTTGCCATAGCAAATAAGATAGCATCTTTATTCATAGAAGCAACCATTTCTTCTGTAACAATATTTGGAGCAGATACACCTACAAAAATATCCGCACCCTTTAATGCATCTGCCAAAGTTCCGGTTTTTTGTGAAAGGTTTGTCACTTCCATCATTTCTTTCTGCATCCAGTTCAAGTTTTCGGACTTCTTTGATAAAATACCTGTGATATCGCACATAGTAACATTTTTAAAGCCATAAGTTAATAATAACTTTGTGATAGCCACACCAGCGGAACCAGCACCATTTACAACTACCTGACAGTTTTCTTTCTGTTTACCAACAACCTTTAATGCATTCATAATACCTGCCAACACAACAATGGCAGTTCCATGTTGATCATCGTGGAAAACAGGAATATCCAACATTTCTTTTAAACGGCTCTCAATTTCAAAACATCTTGGAGCAGAAATATCCTCTAAGTTAATACCGCCAAATGCAGGAGCAATGGCAGCCACTGTTTTGATAATCTCTTCTGTATCCTGCGTATCTAAACAAATAGGAAAGGCATTTACACCACCAAATTCTTTAAATAGAACGGCTTTTCCTTCCATAACAGGCATAGCGGCATGTGCGCCAATATTTCCAAGACCCAAAACAGCACTTCCATCAGAAACGACAGCAACTGTATTTGATTTAATTGTATATTTATAAGCTAACTCCTTATCCTTTGCAATTTCCTTGCAAGGCTCTGCTACACCTGGTGTATAAGCCAGTGCAAGATCTTCTCTTGTTTTCACCTGACACTTGGAAGTAGTTTCAATTTTTCCATTCCATTCTTCATGTAATTGTAATGCTTTTTCGTTTGTCGTCATGATACGCATCCTTTCTTTTCGCTGCAAATCAAATGATTTGTTACTATTCACAGCCTTTCTTCTCTATATTTAATATTCAGAAAAATCTGTGCAAAACCTGCGCACAACGCTGCAAAATCAGCAGCTTCCTTTTCCTTCCTGTACAGAAGAGAAGAACCGCCTACAGGTCGATTTGTATCAAGCAACTAGTCCCTTACGTGCGAGCACGACGTGTCTAGCTGCTTGAATCGGCTGTGAATAGTAACAATAATTTGCAAAAATCGTTATATTTCTTTCTTGTACTCTTTTCAAACGTTTTTCAGTTCTATCTAATCATAGCATTTCATACATAGGAAATCAAGCAAACAATGGTTGGTGGTTTTTACTTATTTTCCCCTGCTATTGACCTCTTCGAGGCTATCTGTTACACTTTCGAATAGTGGTATTTTAGAAAATACGGATAGAGGAATAGAAGAAAGGAGTTGCTTACTACAGTGATTAGTAATAGTAGCAATGTACAAATAAAGAATTTAGTAAAGCTTCAAAAGAATGCTCGTACACGGCGGGAACAAAATGCATTTGTAATAGAAGGGAAAAAACTGTTTGAGGAAGCAAAAGCATTGGGAGTAGTGAAACGTGCCTATGTGACAAATGCCTATATAGAAGGGATTACAGAAGTAGAGGAAGCATATTTTAAAGGGGTAGAATATGAAATCGTAGAGGAAAAGGTATTAAAAGAGGCAGCAGATACAAAAACACCCCAGGGGGTCGTTGCGATTGTGGAAAAACCATGCTATGCTATGGAAGAGATACTGGAAAAAGAAACATTGCGTATCTTGCTTTTAGAAGATTTACGTGATCCGGGAAATCTTGGAACAATCATTCGGACTGCAGAAGGTGCAGGAATGGATGCAGTTATTATGAGTAAGGAAACGGTGGATTTATTTAATCCCAAGGTGGTTCGTTCTACTATGGGTTCTATCTTTCGTGTGCCGTTTTTCTATGTAGAAGATTTGTTGCAAACAGTTGGCGAATTGCAAAAGAAAGGCATTTCTGTTGTGGCGACAGATTTGCAGGGAAAAAACAATTATGACAAGGAAAAATATCCAGAAAAAACAGCCGTAGTAATTGGAAATGAAGCAAAAGGAATATCCATGAAGATGCGTGAAAGTGCAGATATTTTGATTAAAATTCCAATGTGTGGACAACTAGAATCTTTAAATGCATCGGTAGCTGCGGGAATTATGATGTATGAATTGTATCGGCAGGGGGACAAACACCCATTCTGATATGCTGCGATAGCAGCTAATCGTGTTAGGAGCAAGTAGCGAAGTGGATTGCGAATACCCGATTGACTCCTTTTATAAATATGCAGGTTAAAAAATAGCTTTGTTGTAAACTATAATATATTTCTAGACATCGTGTCGTGTTTCTAATCAAAGTTTAACTTGATATGAAGTATAAAATCAAGTACAATTAATTGCAAGGAAACGTTTTGAGGAAGGAGGAAACACGTATGACTTCAGTTCTACTTATGTGGTTGATTTTAATTGCAATATTTATTGTGGTAGAAATCATTACATTGGGTCTTACTACCATTTGGTTTGTTGGTGGTGCAGTTGTAGCACTTATAGCGGGTGCAGTTGGCGCTGACATTGGTATACAGGTTGTGCTGTTTTTTGTGGTATCTGTAGCCTTGTTATTTTTTGTCAGACCGAGTGCTTGCAGACGATTTAACAGCCATCGTATGAAGACGGACATAGAAACAATCATTGGCGCTGAGGGAAAAGTATTGGAGACTATAGACAATTTCAACCAAAAGGGAGTGGTAGCATTGGCTGGAAAAGAATGGACTGCAAGAAGTGCGGATGCAAGTATAATTCCCGAAGGAGCAAAGGTTTCCGTTGTTGAAATTTCCGGAGTGAAATTGATTGTAACACAAAATGAAACTGTAGATGTAAAAAAAGAGGAGGAGTAAAAGTATGTTACCATTAATTGTATTAGTAGTTATTGTTCTGTGCGTATTGATTTCTTGTATTAGAGTAGTACCTCAGGCAGAAGCATTTGTTGTTGAGCGCTTAGGAGCTTGTCAGGATATTTGGAAAGTAGGTCTTCACTTGAAGATGCCATTAATTGACAAGGTTGCAAAAAAAGTTCCATTGAAAGAACAGGTAGTAGATTTTCCACCACAGCCTGTAATCACAAAGGATAATGTTTCTATCCGTATTGATACAGTTGTATTTTTCCAGATTACAGATGCTAAGGCATATGCATATGGTGTAGAAAACCCAATCATGGCAATTGAAAACTTAACAGCAACTACACTTCGTAATATTATTGGTGAGTTGGAGTTAGACCAAACACTTACATCCAGAGAGGATATCAATGCAAAGATGAGAGCTACTTTGGACGAGGTAACAGACCCTTGGGGTATCAAGGTAAACCGTGTAGAACTTAAAAATATTATTCCACCTGCTGAAATTCAGGATTCAATGGAGAAGCAGATGAAGGCAGAGCGTGAACGTCGTGAGACTTTATTAAAAGCAGAAGGTGAGAAGAAATCTAGCATTTTAGTTGCAGAAGGTAAGAAAGCATCTGCTATTTTGGAAGCAGAAGCTGAAAAGGAAGCTGCTATTCTTCGTGCAGAAGCAAAGAAACAGACAATGATTCGCGAAGCAGAAGGTCAGGCAGAGGCAATTTTACGAGTACAGCAGGCGAATGCAGATGGTATCCGTTTCTTAAACGAAGCAGGAGCTACACCACAGGTAATTCAGTTAAAGAGTTTGGATGCTTTTGCTAAGGCAGCAGACGGTCAGGCAACAAAGATTATTATTCCATCTGAGATTCAGAGTTTAGCAGGACTTGCAAAGTCTGTAGTGGAAGTTGCAGAGAAATAAAGTAACAAAAAATACGAAAGCTTTTGATCTTGGTATTCGAGAAGAATGCTAAGGTCAGATGAAAATAGCAGAGCAAAAGCTGTCATCAAATTTTTTTGATGACAGCTTACTGTGCTTTAAAGGAATGAGTATGTTGGAAAAGACAAAAAAAATAATACAGGTACCTTATATGCTACTTGTGTTTTTACTATTGAAAGTAGTTACTTACTATTTTTTGATTGATGTGAATCCATTTTTACATCCCATATTATTGGGAACTATTTTAATATTTTGGTTTTTGTTTCTGGGATTAAGTGAGAGCAATTTAAAGCATAAATATGCTATTTTTTTAATAGTATATATAGGACTTAGTCTCTTGATGTTTGCGGATTCTATGTATTTTAATTATTATAACCAAACGGTATCTGTTCGCCAAATTTATCAAGTCTCAAATGTTGCGAAGGTTCCGCAAAGTTTCATAGCAACATTGATTCCTACCAGTATTTTTCTTGTCTGGGATATTCCATTTGCTTCTTACTATTTTCGTAAAAAAGCAGCACAGGAAGGAAAAACAGGACGATTTACACCTTTTCAAAGAGGCGTAATGGAAGGCATTGGAATTTTTTTCATTGCAATTTGTGTGATTAATCCTGGAAAAACAACATTTTTAACAAAAATTAACAGTGTGGGATTTGTGACAAGTCATATAAAGGATATTACGGATGTAACATATCAAGCGGTACATCACGATTTTTGGGAACCACAAGAAGTAATCAGTGCGGTAGAGGATGTAAATGATACACCAAATGCTACACATAGTTCGCAGGATATTCAAAATTTAAGGGGCGTTGGAAAAGATAAAAATGTGCTTGTGATACAGCTAGAAGCATTTCAAAATTTTTTGATTAATCGTGAATATAATGGTCAGGTGTTAACACCGAATTTAAATAAATTGATAAAAGATGAGAGTATTTATTTTGATAACTATTATTCCGTTATTGGAAAGGGAAATACGGCGGATGCAGAGTTTGCAACCTTAAATAGCCTGTACCCGGTCATTGATGGAGAAAGTTATCGTTTGTATACAGATAATACGTATGATGGGTTACCCTGGAAGTTAAAGGATCAGGGGTATACTACGTTTGCTTTTCATGGAAACGAGGCAACCTTCTGGAATCGACAAGCGGCATATCCATATCAGGGAATTGACAATTTTTATAGTATTGAGACATTAGATTCCTCTGACATAGTAGGACTTGGTATTTCTGATAAATCTATGTTTCGACAGATGGTAAATGTACTTTCTAAGCAAAAGGGAAAATTCTTTTCCTTTGGTATTTCACTTACCAGTCATCATCCATATGAAATGCCAGAAGAGTTGAAGGATTTGGAAATTTTACCAGAAGATAAGGGAAGCAAATTTGCCAATTATCTACAGGCAGTACATTATACAGATGAAGCAATTGGTGAATTGATCGATGAGTTAAAAAAGGCTGGGTTGTATGATAATACCATATTGGCGTTTTATGGAGATCATCATGGATTGAATTGTACTATGGATCGAAACAATGAATATGTTGGCAGATTTCTTGGAAAAGAATATGGATATGAGGAAATGCTAAAAGTACCATGTATTATTCATATTCCGGGAAGTAATGTGTCAAAAACAATATCTACGCTTGGCTGTCAGGTGGACTTTTTACCAACAATGTCTTATCTTATGGATTTTCAATTGAAACAACCGTATATCATGGGACAAAATTTACTTACTGCTGAACATGGATATGCGGCATTTACAGCATATTTATTTGAGGGTTCTTTTGCTTATGATGATATTATATTTGATATTTCAAGAGAGGGCATTTTTGAGGGAAGTAAAGCGTGGAAACGTGATACGCTGAAAGAAGTAGATATTCATAAATATGAAAAACAATATGAAAAAATGCTGGGATTAAAAGCTGCATCTCGGCAGGTAGTAGAACAGGATCTTATTTCCGACTATGTAACTCATAATGTTAAAGTGCCGGATAAAAATGAGAAAAAGACAAAAGCAGATAAGGAAAAGCAGGCGGAAGCAAAAAACGAAAATAAAAACAAATAAGGTTACAGATGTATGAACTGCAACCAAATAAGTTTCAACTGTACTTAGTCTGTCAGCAGTCATTTACAGCGTGCTGACTTGACAAAGCACGCAAAAGTGATACAATTGTATAAAAATACAATAAATATGATTATTTATAAAAGTCCAAGAGCACCCACTGCCTGCTTTTATATGAGCAAGTAGGTAACAGTTCAGCCGAGAACATTCATAAAGTGCCAGAATATATAAATTAGCTAAAAATATTCTTTTTGGCTGGACACTTTATTCATGTCAGGCGTTAGCCCGATAGAAATGATTGTGGAAATTGCACTTAGCCTGCCAGCAGTCATGTGCAATTTCCACAATCATTTCTGCCCGGCTGAACTGTTACGCAAGTAGCGAAGCGGATTGCGAATATCCTTGACCAAGGAGCAAGAGTACTCACTGCCTTTGGGCGGTGGGTACTCTTGGACGAGGTGCGGGGCTTAAGCCTCGTAGATTGTAGGGAACGTAGTGCTGCTCATGCAGTGAATATACAAAAATCTGATATCATGTAAAGAATTGGAGGAATTAAAATGAATTTAAAAGGACGTAGTTTTTTAACATTAAAAGATTTTACTAAAGAAGAAATTAGTTATCTTCTTGACTTAGCTGCTGATTTAAAGGCGAAAAAAAAGAAGGGAATTACTGGAAACAGTTTGAAAGGAAAGAATGTTGCTTTAATTTTTGAAAAACCTTCTACTAGAACAAGATGCTCTTTTACGATTGGCTGTATTGATGAAGGTGGACATCCGGAATATCTTGGAAAAGATGATATTCAGCTTGGACATAAGGAAAGTGTGGAAGACACAGCTCGTGTATTAGGAAGAATGTTTGACGGAATTGAGTTCCGCGGTTTCAAACAGGAAACAGTTGAGAAGTTGGCAAAGTATAGTGGAGTACCTGTTTGGAATGGTTTGACAGATGAGTACCATCCTACACAGATTTTAGCTGATTTTCTTACTTTGCGTGAACAGTTTGGCAAGTTAGAGGGCTTACATTTTGTGTATGTTGGTGATGGAAGAAATAATATGGCAAACAGTCTTATGATTGGTAGTGCAAAAATGGGCTTACATTTTACTATTTTGGCACCAAAAGTTTTATGGCCAACAGATGAATTGGTTTCTTTGTGCCAGGGCTATGCCAAAGAATCTGGTGCAACAATTACAATTTCAGATCAGTTAGATGCAGTAAAGGACGCAGACACTATTTATACGGATGTATGGTGTTCTATGGGTGAAGAAGATAAGGCGGCAGAAAGAATTGCATTATTACAGCCATATCAGGTAAATCATGAATTATTTGCACGTACAGGAAAGGATACAACGATTTTAATGCATTGTCTTCCTGCAGTAAAAGGAAAAGAAGTTACAGAAGAATTATTCGAAGAACATGCGGATGTTATTTTTGATGAAGCAGAGAATCGTATGCATACCATTAAAGCAGTTATGGTGGCAACATTAGGTGATTGTTAATGGTTTGATTACGTTTTGTAGTGATTGGAAAAGTTTCGTAATTACCTAAAAAGTTTAGTAGAGAGAGGAGAATTACATGGCTGAGTATTTTTCAGAAATGGCACCAGAGGTACAGGAGTTTGCGAAGATTTGTAAGAGGAATGCAGTCATTGATACAGATTTGTACTCCAAATATGATGTAAAGCGTGGTTTGCGTGATGTGAGCGGAAAAGGCGTGCTGACCGGCCTTACAGAGGTTTCAGAGATTCGTTCCTATACAATTGTGGACCATGATATGATACCATGTGAGGGAAAACTTTATTTTCAGGGAATTGATATCGAGGAATTGACAGCAGGTTTTTTAAAGGAAGATCGTTTTGGATTTGAAGAAACTGCATATTTATTAATTTTCGGGGAGCTTCCAAATAAGGAGCAGGCAAGTACATTTAAGAAATTGTTGGCAAAGTATAGAAGCGTTTTACCAACCAGTTTTGTACGTGATATTATTTTGAAGGCACCAAGTGCAGATATGATGAATACATTGGCGCGTAGTGTATTAACATTATACTCTTATGATGATTGTGCAGATGATACTTCGGTAGAAAATGTACTTCGTCAATGCTTACAATTGATTGCATTATTCCCAATGCTTGCAGTATACGGTTATCAGGCGTATAGTCACTATCAAAGAGGAAATAGTTTATTTATTCATCAGCCTGTAGAAGAGTTTTCTACAGCCGAGAATATTTTACATTTATTGCGTCCGGATAGCAAATTTACAAAACTTGAGGCAAAGATTTTGGATATTGCATTGATTCTTCATGCGGAGCATGGTGGTGGAAATAACTCTACCTTTACAACACATGTTGTGACTTCTTCCGGTACGGATACGTATTCTGTTATTGCAGCGTCCTTAGGCTCATTAAAAGGACCAAAGCATGGTGGAGCCAATATTAAGGTAGTGCGTATGTTTGATGATATGAAAAAACAGGTAGCAGATTGGACCAGTGAAGAAGATGTAAAGCAATACTTATGTGATTTATTAAATAAAAAGGCATTCGATAAAAAAGGTCTTATTTATGGTATGGGGCATGCAGTATATTCTATCTCTGATCCTAGAGCAGAAATCTTTAAAGGATTGGTGCATGATCTGGCACAGGAAAAGGGACGTATGGAAGAGTTCAATTTGTATGCTATGGTTGAGAGACTTGCACCAGAGGTAATTGCTAAGGAGCGTAAGATTTATAAGGGTGTTAGTGCAAATGTTGATTTTTATAGTGGCTTTGTATACAGTATGTTAGATCTTCCACCAGAACTTTATACACCTATTTTTGCTATTGCTCGTATTGCAGGATGGAGTGCACATCGAATAGAGGAAATCATCAATGAAGGAAAGATAATTCGTCCAGCTTACAAAGCAGTGGCAAAACACAAGAGTTATGTGCCTTTAGATGAAAGAAAATAACCCTGATGGAATAGTGATTAGAGTTTAGGATTGTTTATAAAAGAGTGAGTTGTTGTATCTTTTACAGCAACTCCTCTATTTTTTTTGTATCAAAATCTAAAATCAGTTGTCTAATAATTGTAATAGATAATTGAAGGGGGTGATTTAAGAGTGAATGCCTATGATGAAATCTATCAACAGTACGCAAGAGAGGTGTATTTATATTTATTAAAATTGTCGGGAAATCCAGCATTGGCTGAAGATTTGATGCAAAATACATTTTTAAAGGCTGTAGAAAAACAAGATACGTTTCAAGGAAAGTCCAAAATATCAACTTGGCTTTGTGCCATTGCTAAAAATGAATATTTAAACGAATGGAAACGGAAGGAAAATCAAAATCTTCCACTCGATGTGGCGAAAGAATATATAGGGCAATCTTTTGAAAACAAAATGGTGGATAAGGAATTTAGCAAAAAGATTCATAAGATTTTGCATGGTATGAAGGAACCGTATAAGGAAGTCTTTACTCTTCGGGTGTTCGGTGAGTTAAGTTTTAGAGAAATTGGTGAATTATTTGATAGAACAGATTTATGGGCAAGAGTAACATATCGAAGGGCGAAGGAAAAGATTGTAGATGAGATGAAGGAGGAACGTTAGTCGCGAAGGAAAGGGGTATGAAAAATGGAATGTAAAAAGATTGAGGATATGATGCAATTATATGTGGAAGACCTGTGTTCAAAGGAAAGTGAAATGTGGATAAATGAGCATGTAAAAACATGTCCATCCTGTAAAAAAAAGCTGGAGCATTTACAACAGGAAAAAAAATTGGAAATGCAGCAGGAACCAGAGAAAAAAATGGATGAAAAAGAATTGGAAAAAGAATTAAAACCCTTTAAAAAGTTTCGGAGAAAATTATGGGTTCGCTGTGTGTTGGATGTAATAGCAATTATTGCAGTTGTGACAGTACTCGTGAGTGTTGGCATATTAGCAGTAACAGGATGGCATAAAATTGAAAATTACACCTTAAAAAAACAGGGGGAACAACTGGTGTCAGATTTGGTAGAAGGGGAGGTAGACCGTTTCCTATCTGCTCTTAATGTTGAAAGTGATTTGAATGAATTTGTGAAAGGAAAAAAGGAATTCCAACAGGCTTGTCGGAAAGATGTTGAAAAATTTTATAAAACAGAATTAAAGGGGAAAAAAGTAAAAACAAAGGTAACGATAGAGCAAACCTATTATGTGGAAAAAACATATCCGGAAACAGATTTGTGTGCAACTATAAAAACACCAGAGACAGAATTTTACATGACGTTTGCAAATGGTATCAATGGTTTTTCATTAATAGGATTTTATGAAAAAGAAGGGAAGGAGGATGCGAAAACAGAAAACTATTTAAATAAGTTAAATGAACTGTCAACTGCATCGTTTTATGCCACCAGATTGATTCCAGAGATGAAGGAGCTTGATGAGAAGTATCAAAAAGAGGAGAAAGCTCCGTTTGTATTTACTTTAGGAAATACAGATACTTCTGAAGATAGCTCCTGGGCGGAAGAAAGCTGGGAAAAATTAAGAGCATTGATGAAAGCTGGAATGTCTATAGAAAAAAGTGGATGTGCTGGGTTATATTATGACACAGCCCGAGATGAAATTTGTACCACCCTTATGTGGTCCTTGAAGGATACAGAAGGAAAAGTGGCGTATTTAGAGCAGGAAATATGCATTCCAAATATAAAGGGCACAGATGCAGAAACGGTAGTTATTTCAGATGGATTTTCTGGGAAAGAAGTTGCCCAGTTAAAGCAAATATTTCATTAAAAGATAAGAAGTCTATTTCTCATTTACAAATGAGAAATAGGCTTTTTTTGCTTATAAAAAGCCTTTATAGAAAAACGGTTTTTCCTTGTAAATATGGCTAATATATGATATTCTGTAAGGAAGCGTATGTTTGAAATTTGAGTATTAGGGTTAGGGCATTCTAATCCTATCGTAAATGTTCAGAGATAAATGAAATAACAAGAATTCGGATATGTTTAGCAGTTACAAGGTGAGGTAATTTTTTATGGATAAAAATGTAGTTTTGTGTGCGTGTAGTGCATATGAAGAAAAATATTATTTGAATGAGGATTTTATGCAAATGCCGGAATCTATCAAAGAAGAACTACAGATTATGTGTGTTCTTTTTACCGCAGATGTGGGTGGTATTCTTACTATGGAATTTGATGAAGAAGGAAACCTTTTATTTCAGACCGAGGCAGATGAAGGTGACTTGCTGTATGATGAGATTGGAAGTGTGCTAAAGATAAAGCAACTTCAGGAACAGAAAAAAGAATTACTGGAAAGTTTGGAGTTGTATTACAAAGCGTTTTTCTTAAATGAAGATGTGGCTGCTTTGTTGGCAGAAGAATAGAAGGATAATTGTAGATACGAGATAGAGAAAGGGTGCAATGACACCTGTAAATAGAGAAAATACACTGAATTTCAGTGGATCGGAGGATGGCATGATTTTAGTTGTAGATGCAGGAAATACCAATATTACGTTAGGCGTGTTTGAAGGAAAAAAGTTGCGCGGAACGTACCGAATGACTACAAAGGTATCCCGTACTTCAGATGAGTACGGCATTTTCATAACAGAATTGTTGGAGAAGAATGGGCTGGAGCCAAGGCAGATTGAAGATGTAATTATTTCTTCTGTTGTGCCGAATATCATGCATTCTTTTACCAGTGGAATAAAAAAATATTTTCATGTGCAGCCTATTATTGTAGGAGCAGGGATTAAGACAGGTATCAATATTGCTGTTGCAAATCCAAAGTCAATGGGGGCAGACCGCATTGTGGATGCCGTAGCGGCTTATGAGCTTTATGGTGGACCAGTGATTGTAATTGATTTTGGAACAGCGACCACACATGATGTAATAACTGCGGATGGTTCTTTGACTGCCAGTGTAATCAGTCCTGGTATTCGGATTTCTGCGAATGCTTTATGGAAAGATACAGCCATGCTTCCAGAGATTGAGATAAAAAGACCAGAAACCATTCTTGCTAAAAATACAGTAGCAAGTATGCAGGCAGGTTTGTTTTTTGGCTATGTGGGACAGACAGAATACATTGTCAAGAAATTGAAAGCAGAAACGGCGATGGAAAATATCAAAGTAGTGGCAACAGGTGGATTGGGAAAAATTATATCCGATGAGACAGATGTAATTGATATTTATGACAGCAATTTAACCTTAGAAGGACTTCGCATTATTTATGAATACAATAAGCGTTAGAGTGAGGAAACTATGAGTTTACAGATAGGAAATGTAAAAATAAACGGAAACCTTGTGCTTGGTCCTATGGCAGGAGTGACGGATTTACCTTTTCGTGTGTTGTGCAAGGAAGCAGGGGCAGACCTCATTTATACGGAGATGGTCAGTGCCAAGGGCATTATGTATGGAAATAAAAATACGACCATTCTTTTGGAAGTAGAGGAGCAGGAGCGTCCTGTTGCATTGCAGTTGTTTGGCAGTAATCCAAAGATTATGAGTGAGCAGGCAAAGCGGATAGAGCATCGTAATTTTGATATTGTAGATATTAATATGGGCTGTCCAGTGCCAAAGGTAGTAAACAATGGAGAAGGCTCTGCTCTTATGAAAAACCCTGAACTGGTGGGAGAAATTGTGTCAGCTATGACAAACATGTTGGAAAAGCCAGTGACTGTTAAAATACGAAAAGGATTTGGAGCCGAGGATTGCAACGCACCAGAGATTGCTAAGATTGCGGAGCAGGCAGGGGCGGCAGCCGTAGCTGTGCATGGTAGAACAAGAGAGCAATACTATAGTGGACAGGCAGATTGGAATGTGATTCGAGAGGTAAAAGAAGCGGTGTCGATTCCTGTGATTGGCAATGGAGATATATTCAAGCCTGAGGATGCAAAGCGGATGTTGGAGGAGACTGGTTGTGATGCGGTGATGCTTGCCAGAGGTGTGCGAGGAAATCCATGGTTGTTTACCCAGACGAAAAGATATTTAGAAACAGGGGAACAGCTTCCAAAACCAGAGATTGGAGAAGTCATAGAGACGATTCTTCGCCATGCTAAAATGCAGGTTGCATTTAAGGGAGAATATCTTGGTATGCGTGAAATGAGAAAGCATGTAGCATGGTATACGACAGGTTATCCACAGTCAGCAAAACTTCGAGGAAAGATAAATGAGATAGAGAATATTTCGGATTTACAATACTTGCTGGAGGATTATGCAAAACAATTCCACAATCCAGTTTCAGCAAGATAAGATTGGAGGACAAACATGAAAGGAAATATTTTAGTAGGGCAATCAGGAGGACCAACTACGGTAATCAATGCCAGTTTAGCGGGTGTATTGAGTGCAGCGTTTAATAGCGAAAAGATTGACACTGTGTATGGTATGGTAAATGGCATTCAAGGATTTATGGATGAGAATGTACTAAATCTTACCAAAGAGTTTAAGGGAAATGAAAAAAAATTAGAACATCTTAGAGTTACTCCATCTATGTATTTAGGTTCTTGCCGTTACAAATTAAAGGACCCAAAGGAAGATTCCAGTGATTTAGAGCGTGTATTTGAATTGATAAAAAAATATGAGATACGATATTTCCTTTATATTGGCGGAAACGATTCCATGGATACAGTAGACAAGGTATCCAGATATGCCAAGGAAAGAAAGTATGATATAAAGGTGATAGGTATTCCAAAGACCATTGATAATGATTTGATGGAAATTGACCATACACCAGGGTTTGGTTCCGCAGCCAAATATATTGCTACATCTATTTTGGAGATGTGTCATGACACTTACATCTATTACATGGAAAGTGTCCTTATTGTGGAGATTATGGGAAGAAATGCAGGATGGCTAGCAGCTTCTTCTGTACTTGCCAGAAATGAATATAATGCAGCACCACATTTGATTTATCTTCCTGAGAGTGACTTTGACCAAGAACAGTTTATTGCAGACATTAAAGAGCAGTTTAAACATAGAAAACAGGTCATTGTGGCAGTATCAGAAGGTATTCATGACAAAAATGGAGAATATATTTCTGCCAAATCCACAAAGACAGACCAATTTGGACATGTAATGCTCAGTGGAAATGGAAAATATCTGGAATCACTTGTACAGAAAGAAATTGGTTGCAAGGTGCGTTCGGTAGAGTTAAATGTATTACAACGCTGTGCGGCGCATATTTCCTCCGCTACGGATGTTTCAGAGGCATTTCACTTAGGAGAAAAGGCAGTGGATGCGGTACTAAATGGAAGGACAGACGAAATGACTTCCTTACGAAGAATATCTAATGATCCATATCGAGTAGAATACATTACGGTTCCTGTATCAGAAGTTGCGAACAAAGAGAAAACAATTCCAAGAGAATGGATCAATGAAGCGGGAAATGATGTGACACAAGAACTGATTGATTATTTACAACCATTGATTGAGGGAGAAGTAAAAGTAGAGTATAAAAAGGGAATTCCAGACTACATTTTCAGAGATGTGGAAGTGTAGAAATTGCCTGTGAACTGCAACCTAAAAGTAGTACATGGCAAAAGATGGCAAGAATATTTTGTTGACATCAAAAAAAAGGGGTGCTATAATCTATCACATAAAGAGAGACAGACAAAGAGGTCGTAACACGTTAGAGTGTTGCGACCTTTTTCTTTCTTTACGCGGAGGACAGGTAATAGTCTATGTTTGTATGAGGATTTACCGTCTGCCGTAAGAGTAAAACTCATAATCGTGTTTTTGTGAATGTGCGCACACAGAAGAAACGAACAGCAAAACGAAGGAGGAATAGAAGTATGAAGAAATTCTATGAACATTCGGTTAAGAAAAAGATTGCTGCAATTGGTTTCGCATTTGCGGTAGTGATTTCGTCATTTGGTATGCCTGCGACAGCAGAGGCATATAGTGGTTTTAGTGGTGATTATAGCAGAAGTGAAAGATTGGCGCAGCCAACCTCCAAGCATCAGTTTCAAAAGGATGAGTTGGGCGTAGTAAACTTTCAATCTGTTTATGGAGATAAGGAAGCAAATATTGCAAGTATGAAAAAATACATTGAAGAAGCACATCAAAAGGGAGTTAAGATACTTCTCTTCCCAGAAATGTGTGTAACGGGTTATGTATCATCCAGTGATCCAGACTCTGCAGCTTATAAATGGGCAGTAGAGAGTGCAGAGCCATTGGATGGACCAACACAGAAGATATTTGCAGAAATCGCAGACAAGGATGATATGTATATTATATATGGCGCAACACAGACCATAGAAGGAGATAGCAAACATGCTTATAACTCTGCTTTTGTTTGTTCTCCAGAGGGTGAGGTTACTGCATATCAGAAGATTACTCCAGTTGAAGGTAGCTGGTGTGTAGCAGGTGATACTCCCGTATTGATTGATGCAGGAGAATATGGAAAGATTGGTATTAGTATTTGTTATGATACCTATTCCACACCAGAGTTAGAGAGATATTATGCAGCTATGGGATGTAACTTGTTATTAAACCCAACAGCATCTGGTGGAAACTGGTATTCCAGCAATGTAGCAGGATGGCAGGAATATTACAAGTTGCGTTTGGAAAGTGTGGCATCTCGTGATGGAATGACAATTTTAAGTTCAGACTTGGTAGATGACAGTGGAATGTCAGGCAATACTCCAGATGTATTTCCTGGTGGAAGTGTAATTTTACAGGGAGCATTTAATGGTCCTATGTATTATGCAGGAGCAGATTGTGAAGCAGGAAGTGTAGAAGAAGATGCCAATATTGTGATTGAGCAAAAAGGGCTTTTAACAAATGGAAAGGCATTGACCGCATCTTCAGGAAGTACTTGTAGCAATGCAGATTTCAATCCTGAATTATATGCACAGCTATATAAGGATATAGCAGAAATGAAAACAATTGGAGTGACTTCGGCAGCAGTATCGGAAGGACCAAACGTTGCAGTTGTAAATATGACAGGATACTGGGGAAATAAGAAAAAGACATTAGAAAAGATGGTTTCTTATATAGAAGAAGCTGCGGCTAAAAATGTGGATATGATCGTATTCCCAGAAACAGTACTTTCGGGATATGGCTATGTAGAACCGGAAAAGGACCCATTTTATCAGAAATATGGAGTAGCTATGCAGGTTGCTACAGCAGAAACCATTCCAGGAGCAAGTACAAATTATTTGAGCGAATATGCAAAAAAATATGGTATGTATATTATTTTTGGTATGACAGAAAAGGATGAAGCGGGAAAGATTTACGAGGCAAATAATTATGAGAAGCGAGCTGAAAAGGTATACAATTCCGCCGCAATCCTTTACCCGGATGGAACGATTGACTCTTATCAGAAGATACATAGAGCAGGGTTGGAAACACAGTGGTCCGTATGTGGTACTACTCCAAAGATTATAGACACGAAATGGGGTAAGATTGGTATTGACATTTGTCGTGACGGACATTTTTATCCGGAACTTGGAAGATATTATGCAGCCATGGGATGTACCATGTTTGTACACCCAACCGCAACAACAGGAAATGCTTGGTATCGTGCAACTAGAATCGGTTCCTATACAGACCGTGATGGCATGGCAGCGATTACTTGTAACCTGTTAGGTGGAGATGGTATTTATAACGCAGATGGAAGTTATGATCCAAAAGATGTAGAAGGAAACTTTGACGAAGAAGGAAACTTTATTGGAGGAACAACTATCCCAGATATTATTTACAATCAGAAGGAAGTAGAGAATGATCCATATTGGAATAGTAAGAACTGGCTTGGTTCTGGCGGTATCTTTAATAGTACAAGTTTGATTATTACAAAGGGTTCTACAAGTGGATTAAAGCCATCCCCTAGATTGAATTATAATGGTACAGGTTCTGCTTCAGAAGGTTTTGCCAAGAGAGGAAAGACCAGTCCATTAGGACTTGAAATTGCAAAAATGGATTTGACAGGTTGTGGTTTCCGCCCATCCAGTCAGACATTTCATCCATCTTTATTCTCTAAGATGTATGATAAACTGGCAGTATTGTATCGTGGAGGATATACATCTCTTTATGGAAAAGATGCAATTAAGGAACCAGTAACCATTGACCTTACAACAGGGGCAGCAGTAACGGCAACACCAGGGGTAACAACGACACCAAGCGTTACAACAAGTCCAGCAGTAACAGAGACACCGACAGTAACACCAACGGTAACGGCAACACCAGTTGTCACAGCAACACCTAGTGTGGCACCTGTAGCAGGTACAAAACTTACGGACCGTAAGACAAAGGCAGTCTATAAGGTAACAAAGAAAACTGCAACCGTTACCTATGTAAAGACAACGGATAAAAAAGCAACAACCATTAAAATTCCAGATAAGGTTAAGATTGACGGAATAACTTACAAAGTTACAGCAATAGCAGCAAAGGCATTTAAAAATAACAAGAAGATTACAACAGTAACAATAGGAAAGAATGTTACTACAATCGGAGCATCTGCATTCCAGGGTTGCAAGAACTTAAAGAAGATTAGCATTTCTACAACAGCATTAAAGAAAAAGTCTGTAGGAAGTAAGGCATTTAAGGGAATCAACAGTAAGGCAGTCATTAAGGTACCTGCAAAAAAATTGGCAGCTTATAAGAAAATCGTAAAGCAGGCAGGCATCGGAAGTAAGGTAGTTGTTAAGAAGTTGTAATAAAAACATAATTTCACTTAAATATCCAGTAGGAAACATCCTGCTGGATATTTTTTCTCTATAGAAAAAGCGTTTATTCTATTGGATAAAAGAAAAAATGTTACAAGAGTGTGAAGCAATTTACATTATGTTTGTACAATATTCCTAAATTTCAGAAGAAAAGAATTTTCTGTTTGCAATTTGAGTAGTTATAGTGTATTATTTTTACCAGACGGACAAATGTACGCGGTAAAAGGACATGTACATTTCAAATAAAACAGAGAAAGAGGTAATTTAGAATGAGCGATAAGTTAAAAGTAGGTATCCTTGGTGGAACAGGTATGGTAGGACAGAGATTCATTGCATTATTGGAGAATCATCCTTGGTTTGAGGTAACAACCATTGCTGCAAGTCCAAGAAGTGCAGGAAAGACCTATGAGGAAGCAGTAGGAGATCGTTGGAAAATGGATACTCCAATGCCAGAGGCTGTGAAAAAAATCATCGTTCACAATGTAAACGAAGTAGAAGAAGTTGCTTCTACAGTAGATTTTGTATTTAGTGCGGTAGATATGTCTAAAGATGAAATTAAGGCAATTGAAGAAGCATATGCTAAGACAGAGACACCAGTTGTTTCAAACAACAGTGCACATAGATGGACACCAGATGTTCCTATGGTTGTACCTGAAATCAACCCAGAACATTTTGATGTCATTGAATTTCAGAAAAAGAGACTTGGAACAAAGAGAGGTTTTGTGGCTGTTAAACCGAACTGCTCTATTCAGAGTTATGCTCCAGTTCTTACAGCATGGAAAGAATTTGAGCCATATGAAGTAGTAGCTACCACATATCAGGCTATTTCAGGAGCAGGTAAGACATTTAAAGATTGGCCAGAAATGGAAGGTAACATCATTCCATTTATCGGTGGAGAAGAAGAAAAGTCAGAGCAGGAACCACTTAGAATCTGGGGTAAAATTGAAGATGGCGTGATTAAGAAGGCAGACGATGTAAAGATTACTTGCCAGTGTATTCGTGTACCTGTATTAAATGGACATACAGCCGCTGTATTTGTTAAGTTCAGAAAGAACCCAACAAAGGAACAGTTAGTTGAAAAATTAGTAAACTTCAAGGGACTTCCACAGGAATTAAATCTTCCAAGTGCTCCAAAGCAGTTTATTCAGGTTATGGAAGAGGAAAATCGTCCTCAGGTTGCATTAGATGTAGATTATGAAAACGGTATGGGAATTTCCGTTGGACGTATTCGTGAAGATAGTATCTATGACTGGAAGTTTGTAGGATTATCACACAATACTGTTCGTGGTGCTGCAGGTGGAGCTGTGCTTTGTGCAGAAACATTAAAAGCTAAGGGATATATTACAAAGAAATAATAAAAGACAGCAACAAAAAAAGAGCCTTCTCTATCATTTGATAGAGGAGGCTCTTTGTACAAGGTAAGGAAAGAAAGTATTCAGTTAAAAAGCATATTTCTAGCGGAATAGCTGTCATACTTATTGTTGAAACCAAGCTTTCATAGTAGAAAATACTTGCACCAATTCCTCTTCTGTGATGATATAAGGAACCATAGAATAAAGATAAGATAGGAATGGTCGGGAAAATACACCATGTTTATAGGCAAATTCCTGATAACCTTCCAGTACAGCGGGATCGTACACTTCGATACAGGCACATCCACCCATAATGCGAATTTCCTTTATTCGTTCGTCGTGAAAATCATCTAATTCTCTATGCGAAATCGCTTCTATCTTTTTGATTTTTTCCATATAATGTTCACGCTCAAAGATTTCGATTGATTTAAGTGCTACACTACATGCAAGTGCATTTCCCATAAAAGTTGGTCCATGCATCAATGCGTGACGGTCATCATCACTATAGAAACCGTCAAATACTTTTTGGTTTGCTACAGTAGCAGCGTGACCGATGTATCCACCAACTAAAGCCTTTCCAAGCACAAGAATATCTGGTTGTACCAAGTCAGCGACAAAACGATTTCCTGTTCGACCAAAACCGGTTGCTACTTCATCAAAAATAAGAAGGACACCATATTGATCGCATAATTCTCTTGCACGTTTTAAAAAGGAAATATCATACATACGCATACCGCCTGCCCCTTGCAATAACGGCTCTACAATAAAGCAATTTAGTTCTGCATGATATTGATGAAAGGCTTTCTCTAAAGCAGAAATTTCTGTTGGGATATTAATTGCATTTTGCTTTGGGCCATAGGCTTCTAAAACAAAATGATAATCTTCATCATCGCCTACTTCCATGGTTTTAAAAGTGTCTCCGTGATAGGCATGTGTCAATGCTAATACTTTTGTTCTTTTTTTATCTCCACGATTCATATAGTATTGCAGTGCCATTTTCAATGCTACTTCTACGGCTACACTACCAGAATCGGAAAAGAAGCAATAATTCAAGTCTCCAGGCAGGATATCCTGTAATTTTTGTGCCAATCGTTCCGCTGGTTCATGGGTAAGTCCACCAAGCATGACATGGGAAAAATGGTCTGCCTGTTCTTTAATGGCAGCAGTTAGCTCAGGGTGCTTGTAGCCGTGGATCATACACCACCAGGAAGAAACGGAATCAATCAGTTTTTGGTCTTTTGTGTAAAGATAAACGCCATTTGCATCTACAATTTTATAGGGTTGTTTCATATGTTTCATTTGTTCATAGGGATACCAAATCATAATTTTTTCTCCTTTTTGTATAAAATTCACTTTCAAAATCTCCCTTGCAGCCAACTTTCATTGTTTACACACAAATTTAATCATCGGACTCCATGTATACCATACAAACAAATTTGTATAAAGTTTGCAAAATCAGGCATAAAGAAACTTTGAGAGAATATGTCAAGGATATTCGCAATCCGCTTTGCTACTTGCTCCTATAAAAGCGGCACTGCGTTTTCATATCCTTTTATAAATAGTTTTATTGATAGAGTGCCAAAAGTTTCTCTACAGGTACATCTAAATCTTTTGCATCAGGTTCTACAACAGCAAGAGTAGGAACTTGTGTCATAGTTTCACACATAAAAATGTTGTCCTTTTCCATAATATTGTCCGGATGAAAATTGTTGTAGACAATACCCGATAAAGGAATATTATGAGAACGCATATATTCTACGGTTAACACAACACTATTGATGGTGCCAAGACCTGCATCTGCAATAAGTAGACAGGGAAGGTTGCAGGCTTTGATGATATGCTCTAATTGGATTTGTTCTGTATCATAGGCAATCGGGCATAAAATACCGCCACTTCCTTCCATAGTCACGTAGTCATAGGTATTACATACGTTATTGTAACCTTCTAAAACTTTTTTCATTGTGACGGGGTTTCCTTCTATGCGGGATGCCAAATGCGGTGAGTAGGCATGTTCGTATACAAATGGACACATGGTATCCAGAGATTGTGAAATGCCAGAAATTTGTTGTACCCATTTTGCGTCTCCGGGGATTAGTTGCCCTGAGACATCTCTTACATTTCCACTCATAGCTGCTTTATAATAAGAAGACGAATAGCCCGCTTCTTTAATTTTTTTAACGACAAGTCCGGCAACATAAGTCTTACCTATGTCTGTACCAGTTCCAACTATAAATAAAACTTTGCTCATTTTACAAAACCTCCTAATTCTTAAATTCTTCTAAAAGTGGATTTAACCGAACTGCAAGTATAGCTGTAAAAATGCAGATAAAAATATCACCTGGGACTGCCAGCACAAAACAATATAAGAACAGTGACCACAATCCGATTGGGGAAGGAGTAGTATAGTTGGAAAGAACGTAGTAATATACCATCCCGACTAGGTATACTATTAATAATCCAGAAAAATTAGCAATTAAATAAGTAAGCAAGGTTCTTTTGTTTATAATTTCTATGATTTTACCAGTAATATAAGTACCAAAAATAAATCCTATGATATACCCAAAACTTGGAACCAATACATAATAAATACCGCCACCTTGGGAAAAAATTGGTAATCCAAATAAACCAAGCAGTGTATAGATTACTACACTAATTGCACCTCGTTTGCTGCCAAGAATAAGACCGGCCATAGTAGTAAAAAGAAATTGTAAAGTGAAAGGTACCACTGGAATAGGAATCTTTATAAATGCACCAACAGCAATTAAAACAGTAAAAATACTGCAATAAACCAAGTCCCTTGTGGTGATCCACTTTTTAGATGTTAATGTTTGCATGTGAAATCCTCCTTTGATGATTGATGTACTCTCGGAATCTCCCTTGCACCCACTTTTGCGACTGTTTTTCCGCCAGATATACACAAATTTAATCAACGTACGCTCCACGTACGCCTCATAAATTTGTGCATATCTGACAAAAAAACATTTTGCAAAATCAGGCACAAAGAGACTCCGAGAGTACATATTGTAAATTGAAAATACTGTAATTTATACCAATATTCTTTCCAATGGAAAGTTGGTGTTTCTTTGTGAAGAATTTTACCAATAGGGATGCAATTACATAAGCTCTCCCGAAACAGTTACAAGTTTTATTATAATAAGACAAAAAACAATTGTCAATCTAAAAAAGATGACGGTTTACAATTGGCTATAGATAAAGTATTGTGCACAGGCAATGTCGATATAGTAAAAAAATGTTTCCAATTATGTTGCTTTTTGTACGTTATTCCTCAAAATGCTATTTTGCAAATGGTGAAAGTGAAGGGCTGTTTACACAATATACAAAAAACAGGACACAAAGACTTGGATTTTGTATATATTACAGAAATGTAAAATAGTAATGATGAAAATGTTGCGAATTTATAAATTTTTATGTATAATTACACGTGCGACAAACAAAACTTGGAGATATGAGAAAAATTAGAGGAAAAACATGAAAAACTTAAAAAAAGTATGTGCATTTTTTCTTTCTCTACTAATGGTAATTGGTGTTTTTGCCAATAGTGGATTAAAAATCAATGCGGAAACAAATAACACAGTTACAGTTTATTATTACAACACATGGAATGAGGCCTATATTCATTACAGACAGGCAAATGGTGAGTGGACAAAGGTGCCAGGTGTGAAGATGTCTTCATCAGATAAGGGTGAGTACAGATGGAAAGCAACTATCAATTTAGGAAGTAATTCTAGCACAGAAGTATGTTTTAATAACGGAAAAGGTGTATGGGATAGTCGCAATGGAAACAATTATGTAGTTTCTAAGGGTGTTAGTGGAGTGAAAAATGGAAATGTTACATCTCTTGCAGTAGTGACACCAACACCAGAATTATTTACATGTGATTTCAACATGGATGTAACTTCTCCACAGACAGTAGATACTTCTGTAGAATTTACAGGATATGCTTATAATATGCCTGGTCACAGATACAATAATTTTATGTATCAAATCCATAAGCAGGGAACAGATGCTTCACAGGATAAACATCTTCAGGCATATACAGATTATTCAAAAGAAACAACTTGCTATACTGCTAGTTACAAATTTACAGAAGAAGGAACTTATGATGTTACATTTAAGGCAATGCAGTATTCTGGATATACAGCAAAGAAAACAAAGACGATTGTGATTACAAAGAAGCCAGAGGCAGAAAAAACTGTATTCTTCAGCAATTATTATGCAAAGTGGGATAAGGTTTATGCATATGTGTGGACTAACAATTCCGATGCAAAAGTATTTGAGGCAAAGCCATATGATAAGATTGCAAAGACATATGTAGTAACAATCCCTGGAAATTACAAAAATATTATTTTTAAGAATACAGAGTATGGTTGGGATAAACAGACAAGTGATTTACAAATCCCAACAGGATATGACAATTGTTACAGACCAAAGAGTCAATCGAATAAACCAGAGGGATTGTGGTATGAGTATAATGATAAAGCATTTACTTGTACATTAACAATTCTGCAGTCTTCTCCTCAAAATGTAGGAACTGAAATTTCATTATTAGGTGTAAACAGTGATGATATGCCTGGGCATAGATATAATGACTATTACTTCCGTGTTCATAAACAGGGAACAAGCGAAGACAACTATGAAAGAGTTTTTGCTGTATCTGTAAAGGGTGGATATTCTGGAACTTGGAGACCTACAGAAGCAGGAACCTATGAAGTGTCTTATTGTGCAGGAAATTACGCTGGTTATACAGCTGTTGATACAAAGACATTTGTAATTAGATAAATAAAAAGTTTTGAATTGGATGCCAAGTATATGCTTGGTAGGTTCTGTTTGTTGCATTTTCTATATTTAAATTATGGATTATTTTAGTAAAAAGGTGTGCATTTTGCGCACCTTTTTTTTGGCAATGACATATATTGAAAGTATGGTGACGTGTGTGACCAGTGTTTTAAGAGATTGGTTTTACACGTTTAAATATGTAGAAAAGGAGCCACCGATATGAAAGAATGTTGTAATACTTGCAATGAGCAAAATCGATGGGAAAACAGACGATGTGTGAATCCGAATACAAATCAATGTGGATCGGGTGGAAATGGAATGATGCAAAGAGGCTGGTCCATGAATAGAGCAGCTATGGGATGTCAGAGAGGGGGACAGAATTGCCGAATGCCACAACAACAGGGAACTGTGGAATGTGGAATGGAGAAAATGCAAGGAAACCGTTTTAACAGCAATCAAGGAGATTGTCATACAGGGGCAGGAAAAACTTCTTGTGAAATGCCTTCGAAAGGGTGTGAATGTTGTAAAAGAAAAGAAATGCATCCGATGTGTCAAAGGGATGTTAGACCAGTGGATGAAATGAATCCGGGTATGGGATATGTACCATGGCAAAACTTTGAAAATTTGTATGATAGTTGCGAGGGATTTCAAAAAGGTAGTATATTTAAGGACTTGATTTTTCCATTTTTGGGAAGGCCGGTTCGTTGTGAGAGGGGGATGAATCGAAGATGAAAAACAAGAGTAATCAATGTCAGCTTAGAGAATTTATCAATGAAATCAGTTTTACAATGGATGATATTGTATTGTTTTTAGATACCCATCCTTGTTGCAAAGAAGCGCTTGCCTATTATGAGGAATGCAGAAATATGAGAGAAAAGGCAGTGGATGAGTATACAAGATTGTATGGTCCCTTGGATAAGTATCGTGCTTGTGTTTCTGAGGATCAGGAATGGTGTTGGGCATTACAGCCATGGCCATGGAAGGGAGAGTGTTAGTGCATGTGGAATTATGAAAAACGCTTACAGTATCCAGTTAATATAAAACAAACAAATCCGGAAATGGCTCAGGTGATCATTAGTCAGTTTGGAGGGCCGGATGGAGAGTTGGCAGCCTCTATGCGTTATCTGTCTCAACGATACACCATGCCATATAATGATGTGATTGGTGTATTAACAGATATTGGAACAGAGGAATTGGCACATATGGAGATGATTAGTGCGATTGTTTACCAACTTACCAGAGATTTGACACCTCAGGAAATTAAAGAGAGTGGATTTGATAAATATTATGTAGACCATACCTTGGCATTATGGCCTCAGGCAGCAGGTGGTATTCCGTTCAATGCCTGTGAATTTCAGTCTAAAGGAGACACAATAACCGATTTATTTGAGGATTTAGCAGCAGAACAAAAGGCAAGGACTACGTATGATAATATTCTTCGTTTAGTGCATGACCCAGATGTGGTTGATCCGATTCGGTTTTTAAGGGCAAGAGAAATTGTTCATTTTCAGCGTTTTGGTGAAGCATTGCGTAAAGTACAGGACCGTTTGGATTCGAAAAATTATTATGCATTCAATCCACAGATTGATAAAGGATGTAATTGTCAAAGTTGAGCAGGTCCCCTATAATTGAGAAATTGAAGAGGCTGACGTGGATTCGTCCACTTTGTTCCGTTATAGGAAAGTAGCAGAGAAGGAACCATTTTGGGAATATTGCATATAATAAGTTATGCCTGCAGGTTTGCCAGAAGGAGATAGAAAGGCACGACAAAAAGAAGGTAAAGTAAGATAGGAATAGTACCGTCACACATACAAAGGAGAAACATTAGGTGTTATGATAAAATGGAGTGGTTGTTTGCCACAAAAAAAGAAGCAGCCGAAAATCATACGGTTGATTTTCTGACTGCTTCTTTTTATGAAAATGGAAGAAGAAAAATATGTATATATTATACCATATTTTGTGAAAAAAGATACCCCTTTTTTGAAAAAAAGCTAAATTTTTTTAATTTTTTCGCAATTTCTTAAAAAAAGGCGTTCTGTTTCGAAAAAACAAAGAAAAAAGGGGGGTTGCATTCATTGGAAATTTGTGGTATAAAATTCTATAGGACAAAGGAGTTCAAACTTGTTTCCTTATGTTGCTTTAGAAAAAGCAGTATAAGGAAGGAAGTTTGGCTCCTTTTTCTTTATGAAAAAAAGTAAGTGCGCAATTGCTTTGAAAATGGGGAAAAGGATTGTTTCCCCAATGTTATGTCAGTGAACAATAAGGAGGAAAATTAGTATGAACACAGGTAATATAGGATTTATCCTGATTTGTGCAGCACTTGTATTTTTTATGACACCTGGACTTGCATGTTTTTATGGAGGTCTTGTAAGAAAGAAAAATGTTGTTAATACAATGATGATGTCGATATTTATTATAGGAACAGGAATTGTTATGTGGGTATTATTTGGATATTCCCTTTCGTTTGCACCTACCGCAAATGGAATTATTGGTGATTTTCGGTGGATGGGATTGGAAGGTGTATCTCTGACAAAAGGCTATATTGATAGTCATGCAATTCCAAATATGGTTTTTTGTGCGTTTCAGATGATGTTTGCAGTAATTACACCAGCATTGATTACGGGAGCAGTAGCAGGAAGAATAAAGTTTAAATCTATGTTTATATTTATTGTAATATGGTCTATCATTGTTTATTATCCGTTAGCACATATGGTGTGGGCAAAAAATGGATTATTAGGTTTAGATGGAATTGGAGCATTGGATTTTGCGGGTGGAGATGTTGTACATATTAGTTCTGGAGTGTCTGCCCTTGTACTTTGTATTCTTCTTGGAAAAAGAAAAGACTATTACCATGCAGCGTATAGAGTGCATAACATTCCAACCGTTGTGATCGGTGCATCTTTATTGATGTTTGGATGGTTTGGATTTAATGCAGGTTCTGCTCTTGAGGCAAATGGATTGGCAGCACATGCATTTATGACAACAGCGGCATCTGCAGCAGCAGCTATGTTATCTTGGATGATTTGTGATATGATTTCAAATAACAAACCAACGTTGATCGGTGCTTGTACCGGTATGGTTGCCGGATTGGTAGGTATTACACCGGGAGCAGGATTTGTGCCGGTTTGGGCAGCAGTGATCATTGGATTGTCAACTAGTCCAATTTGTTTCTTGATGATTTCTTATGGAAAAAGAAAACTTGGATTTGATGATGCATTAGATGCATTTAGTTGCCATGGTACAGGTGGTATCTGGGGTGGAATTATGACAGGAATTTTTGCAAAGGCTTCCATCGGTGGACATGACGGAGCATTATTCGGTGACTGGGGACAGTTTGGTGCACAGTTGATTGGTATTGGTATCACATTGGTGATTGCAGTGGTAGGAACTTTTATATGCTATGCCATTACATGTCTTCTTACTGGAAATATACGTGTGGATGCCAAGGATGAGGCAATTGGATTAGATGTTTCACAACATGGAGAATCAGCATATCCATCCTTTAATGGTTTGGAATAAGACAGGAGGAACAGAGCATGTTACAAGAACAGACAGAGGTGGAATTAATAAAGGTAGAAGCCATTGTACGTGAAGAGTATTTTTTGGATGTAAAAAATGCATTAGCTGCTATTGGTGTAAATGGAATTACCGCATATCAGGTAGTGGGATGTGGAGCACAAAGAGGTATGACAGATTATGTCAGAGGACAGAAAGTCGATGTGCAGGTACTTCCTAAGATTAAATTTGAAATTGTAGTATCTTCACAGGAATGGGAACAGAAAACAATTGATGCGATTCAAAAGGCTGCGTATACAGGAAATCACGGGGATGGAAAAATCTTTAGTTATAATATTCGTCAGGCAATGAAAATTCGTACAAAAGAAACCGGATATGATGCGGTACAATCACCGGAAGATGAATAATTCAATTAAATATCTTTAAGCATGAAAAAGTGGGACTGTAAAAAAGTCTCTTTGAAAAGCAGAAGCATCGGCAGCCATGCCGATGTTTCTGCTTTTTCTATTATCTGGAAAAACAATCATAAAACATCAATCTGAAAACAAACAAAAAATTTTACGTTTTTCCTCAATTTTTTTGTATAGGTGAAATTTACTCTTTTATATGGAATTTAGTTTTACAAGTTAGAGACAAAATAAATATATAAACTCTATTGACAATATAATATATATATGTGTATAATATTTGTTGTATTTTCGGATATACATAATTATAAAAACTGAAAGAGAGGAAATTAATTTGAAACGAAATATCATAGTGACTGCGTTAGTCGTAGGGGCGATGTTGGTGAGTACAAGTTCGCAGTTAGCATTTGCCTATTCTTCGGGGGCTGGAACATTCTCAAAAAAATTTATTGCGAAAGATGAATACAAGAAGATTACAACTGTAAATAAGGGGAATTCTGATATGTCCCAAGTTGGTGTTTTGGTGACAACAATGTATGATGGTAATGGAAATAAGGCCAATGATTATATGAAGTCAAAAACGAAATTTATGGGTTGGAATGGATCAAAGTGGGTATTGGCAACTTCTAAAGATGATGAGGGAGCGGTTGCCACTAAAGGTAAAATTCTATATGTTCAATTAAAAAATGCATATATTGGTAAAGGTAAATCAATACAGTATCATGGACAAGGGAATAATCCTCGTTTAAATGCATATATATCTGGTACCTTTTATGCAGACGGTAAGCGTTAATAAATACGTATTGCGAAATAAACTGTATTAATGACTAGAGCATTGACAATGATTAAATTGCCAATGCTCGTGTTGTTTATAAGTTGGGAAGGGTGGAAAGAAACTGATATGATAAAAGAAGTAAAAGCAAATTTGTATTTATTATTTAAGAAAAGGGAATATTGGTTTGCCCTTTTTGTGATGTTGATATTCTGTTGTATTTCTTATTTGTCCGAGGTTAAGCAAAATATGGGAGAGGATTTATTCAATATCGGCAGACCGAGCGATCATTTTGTTTTAGCAGATTGGAAACCATACGCTGATTACTACACGGTTTTTTTCCCAATCCTGTTAAGTGTGATGATAGCGTTTCCTATATTTGATGAAAATCGAAATAAGAATGGTGTATTTACTGTTACAAGAACTACTAAGAAGAAATTATATTATAGTAAATGGATCGTAAGTTTTTTGGGTGGTGCAAGTATAGCATTTGTGCCACTTATGATAAACATAATACTTAATGAAATTACATTTTATAACGCAAGTAATCACCGATTTGGTATGGCTAAGTCTAGATTATACTTCTTGAATCGTGGATATGCGTTAGAGAATTGTTATAAAGAAAATGAATTATTATACGAAATCGGATACGTGGTGTTATTAGCAATATTTGCAGGAGCATGCTGTATGCTAGTATTTTCACTTTGTCATTTTGTTAGGAAGTTTAAAATATTTACGATACTTCCATTATATGTTATTTTTTTTGTGTCAAATTCACTGAGTATATCAAAATTTGATTTAAACGATTATTTGCTTTGTCCATTGGGAGATGGAGATTTGGTAGGAATGTTGATTGTAACAGGTGTTATGATGGTTGTTAGTGGTGTTATTGTAAAAAATATTTTGGAAAGAATGGAGTATAAATAATTAAATGTACCGAGTGAAAGAAGCTTTGAAAAAGTATTTGATTGCACTGTCAGTGGCATCAATACTGAATATAGATTGCTTAAAAAGAATGGGAAAAGGGGAATTTGAGGGAAACTTTATAAGTGTGTATTTAAATTCCTTTACTGGGGGAATAAGGACAATGGAAAACGGGGAACATGTTTTGGTACTGTATCTGTTTGATTTGGCGTATTTGTTAATTTTGTCCATAATTTTTGGTACGGATCTATATAAGGAAATCTACGGTACTGGAATATATGTTATGACTCGGATAAAGTCCAGAAGCAAATGGATGTTGCGTAAAGTTGGCAAGTTACTTGGGGAGTGCATCATAAGTGCGATTATTTATTGTAGCTGTGTTTTACTATTGCAGTTGTATCATACAGGGGTGATTTGTGACAAAAATGCAATATTAGCCTATTTTATTACTGTGATATTTGTAGCATATAATATATTTTTGGTTGCGCTTATTATAAATGCGGTATCTATTATGGGAAAAATATCCTATGGTGTGTGTGCTGGTACAGCTGCCCTTGTTATAATGGTAATTTATGTAATAAAGTATGATGAAATTTCCATGTTTGCAGGAAACTTGAAATATATGTATTTGGCGCCTGTTAATATGATAAATCTGTTTTATGAAACAGATTTAAAATTTGTGTTACTTGTATTTGCATATTACACCCTTATCGTTGGATTGATTGTTTTTGGTATTTTAAAATATATAAAACGCATGGATATAAAATTGTTAGAAAGTGAGTTATAAGTAGAGAGGATGTAAGAAGGTAGTTTTTATGAATAGTCTAGAAATACAAAGCATTACAAAAGAAATATGTCAAGAAAAGGTTTTGAACAAGGTGAACTTTTGTGCATCAGGTGGGAAAATATACGGAATTGTTGGAAAAAATGGGTCAGGAAAAAGTATGTTATTTCGTGCTATTTCGGGTTTGGTAAAGGTAGACAATGGAAGCATAGTTTGGAATGGTGAAGATTGTACAAGAAATTTAGCTCAAAAAATTCGTATGGGCATCATCGTGGAAAATGTAAATTTATATGCAGACCTTAATGCAATGGAAAATTTGAGGTATTTGGCTAAGATTAACAATTATATAGGGGAAAAGGAAATTATTGAAACATTAGACAAAATAGGATTAGACAGCAATAATAAAAAAAGGATGAAAACCTTTTCCCTAGGAATGAGACAAAAACTTGTGATTGCACAAGCGATTATGGAAAAGCCAGATTTGATTCTTTTAGATGAGCCTACGAATGCACTAGATGAAGAAACAGTTAGGCGATTTCGAGAAATATTAAAGGAAGAAAAAAGGCGAGGTGCTATTATTTTAATTGCAAGTCATAATCGTGAGGATATTGAGGAATTGTGTGATGAAGTATATGTGATGAATGATGGAGTATTGTCAAGATAAAGCCTGCAATTATTACAGGAAAGAGGTGCGAACATTGAAAAAAGGATTGTTATTTATAAGCATTTGTGCTATTTGTGTGATTTTGGGACAAATTGGAAGAATGTCATTTGGAAATGTGGGTCTTGCAGATGTTAAAAATTTGGAAGATTTAAAAAAGGTTTCCTTTTATTTTGATTATGCAGAGGGAAAATCGGATGCAGAAAACTATGAGGGGAAAATTGGAACAGAGTATGTAAATAGTGCTTTGAATAGGGAATACATTTTTATAGCAAAACCAACAGGAAACATAAAGGTTGGTGGTCTTGACGTAATGCAGGAGGTCAAAATTGAAAAGGTAATTAAGGGAAAATCGGGCATTGAAAGTGACACTGTTTGGGTAGATGGAATGCCAGGGTTTGAGTATCATGATGATAGGATTTATTTAGATGCATTTTCAGGGTGGATGATGAAGAAGCAAAGATACCTAATTTGTGCATCGTCGTATCATAAAGGTCTTTATGAGGCAGAAAAATGGTTTGGTTGTTTAAATTTAGAAACGTCTGATAGTGGTATGGTAGTAGATACTGAGCAAGAATATACCTACGAGGAGATCTGCCAAGCACAGTTTTTTGCGGGAGATGAGAGCGTATTAAAAGCCAAACAAAATATAAAAGAAAGAATTCTTGAAGAATTGGAATTAAATAAATAAGAAAAAGCAACTATGGTCGCGGGACCGTGGTTGCTTTTTCTGTTAGGGGAATTTTTTACAGCCCAATGGGTAATGTTTTTAAAATGCCACATAGAACTATTGCTGAAACTATAATGAGCGGTTTATTTCCAATTTCGGATTTTAGGTGAAATAGAAATTTTATTATAAAGAGCAGCATATTCAATTTCGTTTAATTCCATAACAAAGTTTTTGGGAAAATTCTTTTTTACCCCCTTTGTTTGTAGCAAGGTGGCAGCTTTGTTGTACGCAACTGCCGCTTCTGCTTCTGTTTGGTAGGTTCCTACCTGAAAATCTCCATTTATATGTATTTTAACTGTATAAGTAGAAATGCCACGCTCCATATGATGGGTCACACCATGATATTTGTTGATAATTTCAATATTTCGATAGCGAAAATCCGTATTATCCCCATTTACAAATCGATAGTCCTTTCCTGCAACGGCAAAATTTTTAATGCCATAGCGGGTCAAAATGTTGAATTGAGTACCATATTCGGCTACAAATAAGTGTCCACCACGTCGTTGAATCGTATGTTTCGAATAATAAAATAAATCATCTACATCAAATTTTAAGGCATATTCTGGTGTAAAATAATATAAAAAATAAGTAGACAAAATATAAATAGGCGTTTTGCAATAGATACCATTGTCGCGAAAATTTAGGATAGAAACCCATTTATCAAAAGGAAGTATATAGCTATAATTGTAATCATAAATGGTTTTTGTTTTATCCTCACAAAGCTCATGTGCTTTTTTATAAGCTGCATAGGCCTCTCTTTCTGTGGTATAACTTCCTAAGCTGATGTGTTTTCCCTTAAAGTTCATAGAAGAACGATAATAAACCGTTCCATTTTTTTTCTTTGCAGAAAAAACACCGGGTAAGTTTGCCATAGAAATCCCTCCTTCCATTTAATATATCGGAAAATTGTGTTGAAAATTCAATGTTACCGTTCATATACCTGTGAACGGTAACAATTCAACGAAAAACTTGCCTTTAAAATTTGACACAAAACGCTATAAAAATACATTATTTTAGTATTTTGTCATATTATGTCAAATAAAAAAGTAGACAAGTGCTAGAAAATATGCATATTTTTTTCTATTTAATCTAAATAAAATAATCTTAATATTACGTTCTATTTTTGGGGGAAGTGTATGATATAAAAAAACGCATTAATATAAATTTGGGCTATCCACCAAAAAAGTTAGAGTTACCTTGACAGAATGAAAAAGTGTAGATAAAATTCACTTACAGTTCAGAGGAAACTGTAAAATACCAGAATATACAATATGGTTAAATAAAATCTACAGCCTCTGAATAGTAACAAAATTTATGCATGCAAGGCAAAAATAGAAAAAGCGAATTGTTTGGGCGCGTTTTCTACGCTACACTTTCGATAGGAGGATTATTTTATGAGGCATAGACTTTTGATTTTGAAAAGAAATACAAAAGCTTGCATTAGAAAAAAAAGGACAATCATAACAAATGTAATAGGAACATCTATGATGGCAATTTGTTTATTGACGTCACAGATGGGGAATGCTGGAGTTACAAAGATATATGCAGAAATTACGACAGCACCAGAAACAGGAGATATATGGAATGTGACAGATGTAAAACCTAAAGTGAAAAATACGGAAGAAGAACAACCTTCAGAACAGGAATTGGCAAAAGATACCTTGTGTGGTGTTCCAAGTGTAAAAAATAATAATCAGGATATATTTCAGATACTTCCAGTACCTTTTCCTACAGCTTCTACAGGAGAGGCAATCATGGAGGAACAGACAGTAACGGCTTTTCATGCGGAAGAACAAAATAAAGATTTAGAAGTGATGCAACAAAAGAAAATTCAGCAAAAAACCAAAAAGATTGCAAAATCGCAAAATAAAAAGAGTAAAACAACGATTTCTCTGAACAAAAAAGATAAGGCAGTGTTGCTTCGAATTGTAGAAGCAGAAGCAGGAACAGAGGATTTAAAGGGAAAGATGTTGGTGGCGAATGTAGTTTTAAATCGTGTGAATCACAAAAATGAATTTCCCGACAATGTTTCAGATGTTGTATTTGATCATACCGGTGGAGTGTATCAGTTTTCTCCAATTGGAGATGGTCGATATTGGAGAGTAACTATTTCGGAGGAAACGAAAGAAGCGGTAAGACGTGTATTATGTGGAGAAGATGAATCAAAGGGAGCTCTTTATTTTATGGCTCGGGAATATGCAGCAGCACATAATGTAAATTGGTTTGATCAAAGTTTGACACGATTGTATAAACATGGCGGGCATGAGTTTTTCCGTTAAATTTATAAAAGCTCAAGATTTTATATGAGCAAGTAGCCTAGACAAAGCATTATTGTTCAGAGGAAACCATTCAAAAAATCATTGAAAAATGTAGCAATGATCTGCATATTTTTCTTATGAGAACCTTAGATTCTGCGTATATATATACTTTGTATGTTATCTGCAAGCGTAACAGTACATGGTGATAGAGAGGCGGCATCTCTGAACAGAAAGGATAAAATATGCTTTGCTGAAGTTAATACAAAAAGGATAGGAGTCAAGGTTTGGGATAAGTCCGAACCTTGACTCCTTGTTTGCATAAAATGCTTGTTTTTTGTATTTAACAACCTTATATATTCTTTTCTTGCAGGCTGATGAAATCGAAAAGAGCATCGGCTACCTCTTCCTTTGATAAAATAGGAAGTTCCTTTACCTGATTTTTCGTAATAAATGTAACAACATTTGTGTCTGTGCCAAATCCGGCACCTTGTTCCTTTAAGTTATTTGCAACAATAATGTCTGCATTTTTGCGTTCCAGTTTTTGCTTGGAGTTTTCCAGCATATGCTCAGTTTCCATAGAAAAACCGCATAAAATTTGTCCGGCTTTTTTGTGTTGCCCAAGGTAGGACAATATATCCTGTGTCCGATTTAGCGGGATTGCCATATCATTGTCCTGTTTTTTGATTTTCTCAGTAGCAACAGTTGAAGGTGTATAATCGGCAACTGCCGCAGATTTTATGATAATATCCTGTTCCTTTGCCTGCTCTGTTACAACATCAAACATCTCTTTTGCACTTTGAATGGAAATAACATTTACAAAAGGTGGTGGCGTGATGGATACAGGTCCGGAGACTAATGTGACATCTGCACCCCGTAACATGGCACGTTTTGCAATGGCATATCCCATTTTTCCAGTGGAATGATTGGAAATAAAACGTACTGGATCAATGGCTTCCTGAGTCGGCCCAGCAGTAACAAGAACTTTTTTGCCAAGTAAATCCTTTTCGCAAGCAATTTCTCTTAAAATGTAATTCATAAGAACAGTTTCAGAAGGCATTTTTCCAGCCCCAGTATCACGGCATGCTAAAAATCCGGTATCTGGTTCAATTACTGTAAAATGATAGCGGCGCAAGGTTTCTAAATTATCCTGTGTAATTGCGTTTTCATACATTCTTGTATTCATTGCAGGAGAAACTAAAATTGGTGCGGTACAGGCAAGAGCAGTAGTGGAAAGCATGTCATCTGCAATACCATGTGCAAGTTTGGCAATAATATTTGCGGACGCAGGTGCGATGAGCATTACATCTGCTTTTTGTGCCAGAGAAACATGTGCTACATGAAATTGAAAATTTCGGTCGAAAGTTTCCACCAGACATTTATGGTTGGTTAACGTTTCAAATGTGATAGGGTTAATAAAATTTGTTGCATTTTTTGTCATAATCACATGCACATCTGCATGTTGTTTTACAAGCATACTGGCTAAATTTGCAATTTTATAGGCAGCAATGCTCCCGGTAACCCCAAGTACTACTGTTTTTCCTTTTAACATAAAAAGCCTCCTAATATAATTGTGAGCAGTTATAAAATATGTCTGAATGGACAAAACCATTCTTAGATAATAGTACCATTTAGAACATGAAAAAGCAATTTTTCTTCCTACAAAATTCGTAAATAGAAAGAGATAGTACGTTTAAGTACAAAAAAGTATCTTTTATGACAAAAGGCTCTTTTAGAGAGAAAATAGGGTTATAATAAAAATAGAAAATAGAGTTACATTCTTATTTGCACCGACAATAAACTAAAGTCGTATGAAAATCGAGGGTTTGATGAATATTGCGATAATCAAAAAAACAATCTGTAAAAAAGGGGGAAAAGTATGGAACATAAAATGGCATTATGGATAGCAAAATGTTTGAATCACTCCTGTGAAAGAACAGAATTAGAGACGGTAAAGATGGTATATGGATTGGAAGTTATTCTGGACAATATATTGAAATTTTTATGCATTATCGTGTTTTCCGTTTTATTAGGCATATTTAAGGAAGCCATGTTTGTTTTGTTGGGATTTGGTTTGCTAAGATTAAGAATAGGTGGTTTTCATTTTGATAAAAATGTATTGTGCTGGTTGACTTCTATTTTGCTTACTATTGGTGGCGGTTTGCTTGCACATATGCAGGTTTTGAATCGTGAAGTTACAATGGTTCTGTTTATCATTTCTGGTATTCTTGTAGCATTTTATGCACCTGTAGAGACAAAAAGCTTTTTTGTAGAAGAGGAAGAACGACAGAAAATAAAAGTGCAGGGTTTTCTGTTGGTTGTATTATATAGTGGTTTAACTTACATCTTTTGGAGTAAATGGATTGGCAGTGCGTTGATTATTGGAGTAGTATGTCAGACCATTTCCATACTTCCTATTATTAATAGAAAGTATAAGGAAGATTATTCATAAATAAAATCTTTTTGTTTTTTGTAGACAGAGGACTACAACCTTTGGGTGGTAGCTAGTTGGTAAAATAGTATCGTAAACTTTGAAAGAAAAGGGATATCTGCGGACAAGAGTGTAATCTTTTGATCCTGAGATATCCCTTTTAAAGTGTTATTCTGTTGAAATCATTCGTAGAATAGATAGGTGAATTCTTAATAATCCCATTAATTCGTAATTTGCAGATGTTGAAAAAACAGATCATTTTCTATGTAAGTTTCATGGAATACATTTTTGTAATTTCGTAAGATCGTATCTGCATTATAAAGTCCAATGCCATGTTTGGAGCCTTTGGTAGTGGAATACAATTCAGACATTTTGCTGATCGGCAAATTTTTATCCACAAATGAATTAGAAATAAGCAAAGCAACATAAGTATCCATATTGGCGAGGTGGAGATTCACCTTTGGAGTATCCGCTTCTAGTGCGGCCTCTATCGCATTATCTAAATAAATTCCGAGCAATCGTATAAAATCAACAGAGTTCATATTAATATGTTCAATGTCATCTGGTATATCAATGACAATAGAAATATTGTTTTCCATAGCATAAATCATTTTATAAGAAAGTAAACTTTTAATTTCCAATTGTTTTATATGCATGAGTTGATTTAACGTATCCGCATTTTCTATCAAATCTTGTTGCAAAGGAACAATGTTGGTATGGAAGTAATTATACAAGTCATCGTAACGTTTCTCATCTAAATAGGAAGAAATGGAGGCCATAATATTTACATAGTCGTGTTTGAAAGAGCGAAGACTATTATAAACCTGTTCTAGGTTAGCTGTATACTCTTTCAATTTCTCATACTGTTTTAATTGTTCTTGTGCGAGGATCGTATTCTGGTTTGCTTTCAAAGTTTGGTAGCTGATAACTACAGACATAAGAAAGAAAATGAAAATAAACACGCAGGTGAATACAATACTTTCGTTTGGATATCCAATTTTGGCACCAGCAAGAACAACCGTTACCAGCAATACACAGCATACGATCAAATTGGTAAAAATAATGCCGATGCTACCATTGGAAAAGGATACATTTTCGTGGAAAATCCATTTTTTTATAAAAATTCCAATTGCATATGTCAGCAAATAATATACAAAAATACTAGCAACTATATAGGCTGAAAAATAAGATATGTGATGTTGCAGTGTTCTGGTGTCTATACTTAGAAAATGTATGAATACAACAGATAAAAGATTACAGCAAATCGTAGTTAAAATATAACTGAGTGGAAATGTCAAAAGGATTGCAGGATTGGATTTTTGGATTAAGTATAAGTAAATGAAAGTAAAAATGACTGAAACAAGCATAAAAGGCAAAAAATAAAATCCACTGATAAGTAACCCTGTGGACAAGATGCTGAAGAGGATGAACAATTCTTTTGGTTTCAATTTGGAATAGGATAAATTATAAATTCCGATTGTTATAAGAATTGCCACTGGGATAGTTTGAAATAGTATAGATTGTGTTTCTGTCAGCATGTAATGAGGTACTCCCTTCCATGAAATATTCCATACTATTTAGAAAAATCTGTTATAAAAAGAGTGAGTTTTCACCGCTGTTTTTAGTGAAGATATTTAATCAAGCTTGTAAAAAAAGTATAAGCGGTGCTTTGCTGTTTCAAAAGTCAAATATTGTAAAAAGATGTTCTAAATAGTCTATGTCAATCCTAGCATAATCTAAAATTAAAGTCAATAAAGGTATAGTTATGTCAGGTAATTATTGGAACCTTATCTTTTTTTATAGTTTTTGAATCCAATTTATAAATGCATTAGAAAAATTGGCAAAAAATGGAGTATTTTTTTGTCGAAAATAAATATGTTTTATCAATAAAAGTAATAAATACTTGTACAAATTTACATTTTGGTATACGTTTATTACTTAAAACCAATCATTTATTACCTAAATGAAAAAAACAGAAAAAATGGTATATAATATAGGTGTAGGTTGAAAATATTTAAATAGTTAATAAGGGGGTTGTTTTATGAAACAATTTATGAAGGATGTTGAGCGAAAACTAGGAAATGCTTCAATTCATTTGGGGGAGAGAAGTTGTGGAAGGAGTGCATTCTTATTTATACATGAAGTACCTATTCCTGAAAAAATGAAACGTGAATTGGGAAGAAAAAACAGGAAATAGTATGCATTGTATAAAGCTACTTTTGGGCGAAGGTAGCGAAGAGCAAAATTGAAGAAAAGGGATTGACACAGGAGAAGTTTCTAAGTAAACTTCTCCTGTAACATTTTATCACGATTTTGTAGAAAAGCGTTATGCAAAGGAGAAAATATGCTAAAGGTATATATATGTGAAGATATTGAGATACAAAGAAATCGTATGAAGAAAATAATAGAGAATTTAATTTACATAGAAAACTTAGATATGGAAGTAGAACTGGCATCAAACAATCCGAATGAGATTATAGAACGTGTTCAAAAGACAGAAGAAGTGGGAATTTATTTTTTGGACATTGACCTAAAGGCAGATATGGACGGACTAGAACTTGCTAGTGAAATAAGAAAATATGATACAAGAGGTTTTATTGTTTTTGTAACGACCCATTCGGAAATGAGTTATATGACTTTTATTTATAAGTTAGAAGCGATGGACTTTATTTTAAAAGATGATACTGATTCTAATGTAGGAAAAAGGCTTCATCAATGTTTGGTTAATGCAAACGAAAGATACTGTTCGGCAAAAAACAAATTTCAAGATATTTTTTCGGTAAAAGTAAATGATAGGTTGCTTACAATAGCATATGATGACATTATATTTTTTGAAACTTCCGATAGTATTCATAGAATTATTTTACACGGAAAAAAACGAGTGATGGAATTTTATGGTAAAATGAAAGATTTGGAAGGGAAGTTGGATCAGCGGTTCTATCGTTGCCATAGGTCTTTTATCGTGAATACAACGAATATAAAATCAGTAGATATACAAAATCGCATCGTTCATATGGTCAATGGGGAAGAGTGTTTGATTTCTTCACGGCTTTTAAAGGGATTGAAAGATTTATTGGACGGTAAAGATGTTTTTTAACCGAATCAAGCAAGTAATGAAGCGGATTGCGAATATCCACTTGAACAGCGTAAAATTAGGCAATTGCAAATCATGCAATTGCCTAATTTTTTTCTGGATACTTCTAATTAGTAATCAATAGATCCCTGAAAAGTTTCATTTACTACATAGTAAATTTTACCTTCTTCTGGTTTAACATAAGCCTTTACAGAATGCATTGCCTCATTTTCACCAGAAGCATTATATTCTTCACGTACACGAGCTAAAATTTCTGTGTTTGAAATTTCTCTATCCCAAAGCTGAAGAATAACTTCTTCGGAAGCAACTGCTGAAGTTGCAGATTTTTTCTTTTGAATTGTACTCAGTGGCTTCAAAGGAAGTTGTCTTGGAACACGTGGAATAATCGTAGTTGGATTATCATTTTTGGAAACTGTAGTTTTTGCAGTTGTTGTTGTAGTCTTTGTAGTAGCCCTTTTTGTAGTAGATTTTCTTGCCTTTGCCATAATATACTCCTCCATTCTATATTCTATAGCTCTTTCTAATAATCTATCTCTGTTTTTGTACATTTGTCAGAAAAAATAAATAGGATTTCTGCAAAAGAGAATAGATCGTTTTATCATAAAATGACCTCTATCTGTAATATTATACTATTTTTTGCAAAATTTCAACCTTTGACTTCACAAAAGTATGCGATATATTCACCGTTTGTTATTATTTTTTAACAATAGCATCTAAAATAGAAACAATTTTTTCAATTGGATTGTTTAATGGACTATGCTCCATTGCTTCCATATAATCATCCCTTTTGGCGTAAACTGTTTTGATTGCCTTTAAAAGTGCTTCTCCGTTTAAGTCTTCTTCTTTGATTACATAGCTGTATCCTTGTTTTTCAAAGGATGCAGCGTTTAAAATCTGATCTCCACGACTGGCGGCCTGTGAAAGTGGAATTAATATGTTTGGCTTTTTTAACGCTAAAAGTTCGCAAATTGCGTTGGCACCTGCTCGGGAAATGACTAAGTCGGCAGCGTCCATTAAGTCACTTAATTCTTTCTTTATGTATTCAAATTGCACATAGCCCTTTGTATTTTCCAAAGAGGCATCTGTTTTTCCTTTTCCACAAAGATGAATAATTTGATATTTTTCCAGCAATTCTGGTAGAATACTACGAACAGCGTTATTAACAACAACGGAGCCAAGGCTTCCACCAATGATTAAAATAACAGGTTTTGTAATATTGAATCCACAAAATTTGAGTCCTTCTAGTTTGTTTCCGGTAAATAATTCTTTTCGAATAGGAGAACCAGTCAGTACAGCTTTTCCTTCTGGAAACATCTTTACAGTTTCTGGAAAATTAGTACATACCTTTGTTGCATGTGGAAGGCAGATTTTGTTTGCAAGACCTGGTGTCATATCCGATTCATGAATAACCGCAGGGATATGATGGCGTTTGGCTCCCAATACTACAGGAACAGTTACAAATCCTCCTTTTGAAAATACAACATCTGGTTTTAACTTTTTTAACAAAGAAGATGCTTCTTGGCATCCCTTTAAGACACGGAATGGATCTGTAAAGTTTTTTACATCAAAGTAACGTCTTAATTTTCCAGAAGAGATTCCATAGTAGGGAATATCAAATTCGCTGATCAATTCTTTTTCAATTCCATTTTTGGAACCAATATAATGAATATCATAGCCGTGTTTCTTTAATTCTGGAAGTAAAGCAATGTTTGGTGTTACATGACCGGCAGTTCCACCGCCAGTTAATACAATACGTTTCATTATAGTGTTTTCCTTTCTGTTTTTATGCCTGTTCTTTATATTCTTTTAAGGCTTTTGCCAGTTGATCTGGACAGGATGTTCCCTTGTAACCGCATGGAATACCCTCAAGCCGTTCAATCAGGTCATCAATTTTCATACCCTCTGCTAAGTGGGAAACACCAACGGTATTTCCTGCACAGCCACCTATAAATTTTACATTTTTTACTATGTCACCTTCTACATCAAAATGAATTTCTTTTGAACATACGCCTTTTGTTTTATATATCATATTCAAATCCTCCATATTTGTTTCATTTCATTTACACGAGTAACAAGCCCCAATTCCACACTGTGGTATGACCCTATGTGTTTTCTGCGATACTTTTATTATAGTGATTCAGAGAAAATATTTCAATAGAGGTTACAGGTCACATACAATTTTCTTGATTATTTTTATTTGGTTGAATGGTTGCGGAAAATAGTGGATAAATCTGTAGAACAATGTTACTATAGAAGTTAGAGTGCGAACATAATGGATGGTAGAGAGAAAGTCAAAGCATAGGTTATGTTACAAATATGCACAAGAAAGGAATTTATTCATGGGACATGTATATTTTACACGACATGGACAGACAATTTGGAATGTAGAGAGAAAAATTTGTGGAGCGACGGATGTGGGATTGACAGAGCTTGGTTATGCACAGGCGACAGAATTGGGAGAAAAAATTAAACAGAATCAGTATCAAATTGATGAAATTTTATATTCTCCATTGATACGTGCCGCAGAAACGGCAAAGACAATAGCAAAAGTTACTGGGATTCCTGCAAGGGCAGAAGAACGTCTGCGGGAGCAATGTTTTGGAAAATATGAGGGAACACCAAGACGTGGTGAGGAATTTCAAGAGGCAAAGTTGCATTTTATTGATTCTTATGATGGTGGCGAAACCATGTTGAAATTGGCACAGCGCATTTACAATTTGCTGGATGATATAAAAGCAGAGAGTGCAGATAAAACATATCTGCTTGTAGCACATAATGGAATTTCAAGAGTGATACGTTCTTATTTTGAAGATATGACCAACGAGGAATATGCTGGTTTTGGAATTAGAAATTGTGAGATTGTGAAATTTACATTTTAACACGATCAAGTAGCAGAGCGAATTTGACTTTTGGGTAGTCAAATGATTTTTATATAGGAGGAAGATATGAAAGTAATTGGAATTATTGGAGCAATGGATGAGGAAGTAAGTCGTTTAAAAGAAAAAATGCAAGTGAAAAAAGTAGAAAAGAAAGCTTGTATGGAATTTTATGAAGGAAATTTAGAGGGAAGAGATGTTGTAATCGTAAGAAGCGGAATTGGAAAGGTAAATGCAGGAATCTGTACACAGATTTTAGTAGATGATTTTCGTGTTGATGCAGTAATCAATACTGGCGTGGCAGGTTCCTTAAAAAAGGAAATTAATATTGGAGACATTGTATTATCCACAGATGCATTACAGCATGATATGGATGCTACTGGATTTGGGTATGAACCGGGAGTAATCCCAAGAATGGATTCCTCTGTCTTTGTGGCAGATTTAAAACTTCTTTCTGTTGCAAAAGAAGTAAATGAAAGTGTAAATCCAGAAATTACTACGTTTGAAGGACGAGTTGTAAGTGGTGATCAGTTTATTTCAGATCATCAAAAGAAAGAACAGCTTGTTGATCAGTTTAAAGGATATTGTACGGAAATGGAAGGAGCAGCTATTGCACAGGTTTGTTATTTAAATCAAATACCATTTTTAATCATTCGTGCCATATCCGATAAGGCAGATAATAGTGCAACTATGGATTATGGTGAATTTGAAGCAAAGGCGATTGAACATACGGTAAAACTTTTAACAGGAATGATGAAACGTTTAGAGGCATAAACAAAGGGATGTAGTGTCATTTTGTCTGAAATATAGACAATTTGTCGAAGGGTTTTTGTTTTCAACTATGTATAATCATGGTATGATGAAGAGGAAAATAAAATATGCATACAAAAGAAGAAACCGGAATAAGATTCTAGGTTTCTTTTTTGTTAGCCGTGAAGAAGAAAGGAGAAAAACATTATGTTGGGACAGGTTGTGACACACGTTGAATTCCATTATGCCTTATTGTTAGTCGCAGGTTTGGGAATGGTGATGGAGCTTTTACTAGGGATAAGGTACAGTCAGCTTGTACGAAAAACACTGGATATGGGAAAAAGGGAGCAGGTATTTACAGAACAATTTAAAAAGAGCTTCAAAGTAGATTATCAATTAGGACTAAATGTGAATAATGTGGATAATTTTGTGGATAACTATGTGTACAAGCAAAAATTTATGGGTATATTTCTATACACATGGGAGAAACTTTGTGGACAAGTAAAAATCGTGAGTGGATTTCTTACTATATTATCTGTCTTTTTCTTGCTTTATTTTGGATGTGGAAAAAATGTGGTGATAAACGAGTTGGTAACAATATTAGTGTTGTGTACAATGTGGATAACGATTGTTTTGTTATCTGGGTTAGGTGCAAAAAGAAAAGAGTTACATAATAATTTGTCCGAGTATTTGGAAAACACATTTATTCCCAGATTAAAAAGAGAGACAGAAAATCCAGAACAATTTTCAAAGTTATGTCGAGAACTTGCCTTAAAGCAAGCGGATCGAAAAATAGTCAAACAAGCAAAGAAAGAGGGACAGGAAAAAAGAGAAAAGAAAAAAGCAATCAAAAATGGACGAGAAAAGATAGAACGGGAAAAAAAGGAATTGATAGAAGAATTACAAGAAGAGAGAGAAGTGCGTAAGCAGGAGATGCAAATGCAAAAAAGTCAAAACGAGGAAAAGGATAGACCAAGGCAAAGTGAAAAGAGAAAGAAACCACAATCAAATGAAAGAAAGAAAAAGATTTGTGGCACAATGCATGCAGAACAAAAAATGGAACCGGTAGAAAATAGAAGGGAGGCAGAAGAGGAAAACAGAAAAGAGGAAAATATAAGTTTTCAAAATGCGCCGGAGAAAAATGAAAAAATATTGCAGGATATTCTAAGAGAATATTTAGGCGGATAAAATATAAGTTTTAAATGTCAAAAAGGAAAAGAATAAAGTTAAAACTTCACAAAAACAAAAGTTAAGAAAAAAATAAAGTTTTTGTGTACAAATGGCGAAATATGTGTTATAATGTCACTATGGTAAGGGAGTGATAGGATGATACAGAAGGGAACTGCAACTTGTGAGGAGAAGGACAAGTTACGACAGGAGTTGTTCATTTTATTGAGCGAAGGAATTGACAAAGATGGTAAGAGTAATCCGATGGGGATGGAAGTGTTATATTGTAACAATCCAGCATGTGAACGTACAGGATTATATTACTAAGTAGCAAACTATTTTATAATATAAGAAAGCGATATATATCTATGGGGAGATATATATCGCTTTTTTTGCTTTATGAATGACTCAGCTTGAACTGTTACGTAATATGCTTTGTTCCTCTATAGAAAACTATGAAACCTTTACAAAATATGTTACAATAAAAAATATTTGAGAGTGTGATTAGGAAAAGTATAAGATAACATAATATTTTTGGAAAAAGTTTCTGATTTGATACCTATGGAACGAGAAAGGTTGTGAAGGAATGAAAGCTTTTTGGAAGCGTATATTGAGTGTTCTGCTTGTGGGAACACTTGGAGTAACAACAATGGGAACTACTTATAAAACAGAAGCGGAGCAAAAAAATGTTGCTTTGGAGCGTGTGATACGGCAATGTACAAATAATCGGGCAATCGTGCAGGTTCGAACAGAAAACAAGACACAACTTTCTTATTCGGATTGTACAATAGAAGATTTAGGTAGCGGATACTATTGTATAAAAGGAAATCAGCAAGCATTTCGAAATGCAGTAACACAACTTTGTTCCAGAGAGGATATTCTTTCTATTCAACCAGATTATGAATATCATTTTTTGCAGAACGAAACATTGACAAAGGATAGTGCCAGTTCCAAGCAGTGGGGACTTTATAATGATGGCAGTTATACGTATACGGATGTTTCAGGAGACCAGGTAAAGTCTGTGGCGGGAATTGATGTAAATGTGCAATCTGCATGGAAACAGTTTCAAAGTAAAGAGGAAGTTGTTGTAGCGGTATTGGATACCGGGATAGATTACAAGCATGAAGATTTAAAAAAGGTTATGTGGAAGAATACAAAAGAGATTCCCGGCAATGGAAAAGATGACGATGGAAATGGTTATGTGGATGACATATATGGATGGGATTTTTACAATAATGACAATTCTGTTTGTAGTTATAATAAGAAAACAGGACAAAAGAGTGTCAAAGATAACGATAACCATGGGACACATTGTGCGGGTATTCTTGCAGCAGTAGCAAATAATGGAGTTGGTATTGCTGGTGTGGCCTCCAATGTAAATGTCAAACTCATGTCGGTAAAGGTTTTAGGTGGCGTAAATGGCGGAACTTCTACTTCGCGATTGATAAAAGGTATCCGTTATGCAATGAGTAATGGCGCACAGATCATCAATGCAAGCTGGGGAGGCGGTCTGAATCTAAAAGAGGATGTAGCATTAAAAAATACGATTGCACATTCTGGTATTTTATTTGTTGTATCAGCAGGAAATGATGGGAGAAATAACGACGAACAGCCGTGCTATCCGGCAAACTATAGCAAAGAATTAGATAATGTCATTACAGTAGGTTCTGTTGAAAGCAATGGTAAGTTAGCTCCCTATTCCAATTATGGAAGTGGTATAAATATATTGGCACCGGGTTCTAATATATATAGCACAATTGTTGGCGGCTATGGTATGTCAACGGGAACCTCTATGTCGGTACCGTTTGTTTCCGGAATAGCAGCCATGTTATATGCGGGAAAGAAAAAAACATACCCCTCTGTTGTAAAACAAGTGTTGTGTTCTTCCTATCGTTCTTTGGAGGGGGTACCAACGACAAAAGTTTCTGGTACGGGAATTATAGATGCTGGAATGGCGATAGAAAACAGAAGTAAAATAGTAGTAGACAAAAAAGCACCAAGTATTGTCAGACTATCATCGGATTACAAAGGCAAGATACAAATAGAAGCAAAAGATGAGGGCGGTTCTGGTGTTTGCAGCATATTGTATACAAAAGGAAAAAAAGGAAAGGCATATTTTCGAAAGGGAGCCAGGGGAAAACTTCTATTAAAACAAAAAGTGACTGTAAAAAAAGCAGGGTTATATACGTTTTACGTTAGGGATCATGCAGGAAATGAAACAATTTCCAGAATTAATATTGTAATAGATAAGACATCACCAAGTGTACGTGTGCTGAAAAAAGGAAATAAATTGACTTTGTGTATAAAGGACAGCGTTACAGGATTAGAAACGGTACGATTTGCTTATGACAAAAGAAGTTTGTACTATTTTGATAAAGGGGGAGGAAAGTATTGGGCTATGAAAAAAAGTGGGAAGCGAAGATTAAACAATAAAGAAAAATATGTGTCCATATATGCAGCGGATCGGGCAGGAAATGAAACCTTTAAAATATTTAAGTTAAAGTAAAAAAATAGTATAGTTCAGGGGTGATTCTCAAAATGCAAATATATAGGTGTGTCTTCTGAACAGCAAAAGATGGAGGAAAAGATGACGGAATACGTAAATGTAATAGAACAAGTGGAATATGAAGTAAAAAAAGTAATTAAGGGAAAAGATGATGTAATCAAAAAAGTGTTTATGGCGATATTAGCAGGTGGCCATGTATTGATGGAAGATATACCAGGTGTAGGAAAAACAACGTTGGCAGTTGCATTTGCAAAAACGATGCAGTTACATTATCAGAGAGTGCAATTTACACCGGATGTGTTGCCTAGTGATTTGGTTGGTTTCTCTATGTTAAACAAACAACAGGAGTTGGAATATAAGCCAGGGGCTGTAATGTGTAATATTTTTTTGGCAGATGAGATAAATCGTACTTCACCAAAAACACAATCTGCATTACTTGAAGTAATGGAGGAAGGTACGGTAACAGTAGATGGGAATACATGGAGACTGCCGACACCATTCTTTGTACTTGCTACGCAAAATCCAATTACTTCAATTGGAACGCAGATGTTACCAGAATCCCAGTTGGATCGTTTTATGGTAAAATTATCTATGGGATATCCAACGGTAGAGCAAGAGATTGCTATGTTAAAGCAGCGTCAGGGACAAAATCCTTTAGATGAAGTGAAAAATTTGATTTCAGCTGAAATATTAGAAGAAATGCAAATCCAGGTGCAGAAAGTATTTGTAAATGATGCGATGTTAGCATATGTAGCACAGTTGGTTGAGGCTACCAGAAAAGAGGAACGACTTCGGATTGGCGTAAGTCCAAGAGGAACGCTTTCTATTCTGGCGATGGCAAAAGCTGCGGCTTTTATGGAAGGAAGAGATTTTCTTATTCCAGAGGATGTAGAATGTGTTTTCGTGGATACAACCGCACATCGTGTTTTGCTAAGTGAAAAGGCGAAAATGGCACATAAACAGGAGACGGAAATTTTACGAGAAATTCTTGCATCGGTTGCTAAGCCACAATGGAAGAGGTAACAGAAAAGAGAATACGATGTGGAAAGGTTTGATATGCAGTGAGTAAAAATAGAATAGCATATATACTGTTTGTGGTGATAGGGCTATATTTAGCCATTTTATATAATAAATATCCTTCTGTTGTTGTTTTGTGGCTTTTTTTCCTTGTACCTTTACTTTCGGGGATATTTCTGCCTTTTTGGAAAAGATTCCTTTCGGTTTCCATTGCATTGGATAATGAAGTAGAACAACAAAAAAAGAAGGGAGCCATGTGGATCACGATTGAAAATAAAACGATTTTTCCTATATTGCATGGTACATGCTATCTGACCTATCAGCATGAAATGGATCAGACAGAGCGAAAGGTTAAGATTGCTTTTTCCGTAAATGCAAGAGCAAAAGAGAAAATTCAAGTCCCATTTTGTTGTGATCACTGTGGAGTAATCCGCTTTCGGATGGAAAAGGTTCGTATGTTAGATTATTTTGGTATATTTGCGTCCACAAAAAAGATACAGAAAGAAGCGATTCTTGTAGTGCTACCTCAGATAGAAGAAAATTTCGAGGAACAAAAGGATTTTGAACAGCAAGTTCAACAAGGCGAAGCCATTATGGGAGGTTTGGATTTATATGCTGGAAATGGTGAGGAACAAAGGGATATAAGAGAGTATCGTCCTGGAGATTCTTTAAAACGGATTCATTGGAAATTATCTGCTAAACGAAACCAGTTAATGACTAGAGAATATGAGGATACACAAGAGCAGGAAGATATTTTGGTGTTTTCTGCATTATACGAGAATGCGTCAGAAGTGGATTATACCTGGTATGATCGACGAATACACACATTTGCTGAAATTACTTTGCAAAAATTGATTACAGATGGGCCGTATGAGGTGATCTGGCTGCAACCTCGCAACAGACAGTTTTGTACGGCTAAAGTGGATAGAGAGGAACAGTTGTATTGTGTATGGGAACAGATTGTTCGGGCGGGGATTGGAAAGAATTATCCGGAATATGAGGCAGAATTACAATATTATTTACAGTCTGGACAAAAAAATAGAGTGTCCGGTTAATTTGTAGATTCTGGAGCTTTATGAATGTTTGTCTAAACTATTACAGAATAGATAGCAAGAAGTGTAAAGAGACTAGGAATGGGGAATAAGATGAAAGAAAAAAAGAAAAAAGATTATGGAATTTCATTAGAAGTTGCCCGCGCAGTAAGTGAAAAAGAAAAAAAATGGGAAGTATGTGTAGCATATATGTTGGATCTTTTCGTATTTTGGGTCCTTATGTTTTGTATGACGGAATGCTTTCTAAAGGGTTATGGAATTCTTTATGAAAAAAAGCTTTTTTATGGTGTGATGTTGCTTTATGGAACATGTTTTTTTATTGCTTTTTCTGTAAGAAAATGGGGGGGCATAGGTGTACTTTCCCTTATGGTTCTTTATGGCGGAGCCAGTATACATTTTCGTGCAAAAATAGCAGCAGGACTAGCAAGTGTTATTAACAAAATAATAGAGATGGCAGCAGAATATTATTATTTTTCTCCGTGGAAATATGAAACAAATAAGGATGGAGAAGCGTTAAATGCCACGTTGTTTCTATTGTTTGTATTTTTAATCATAATTGGAATAGAAGCCTTTTGTTATGCAAAAAAATGTAATGTGTATTTGACATTGCTATTGCCAATTCTTTTTGTTTTTTCCCCTGAAGTGGTAGGTGTGGTGCCAAAAGCAATATATTTTATTACCTTTGTTATTGTGGCATTAGCCTATATTGGAAGTGACGGAAAACAGAATAACAGAAGAGTGCTTTTGGGGAGAGTGCAAACCATACAATTAGTGTTGGGTATTTTATCGCTTTTCTTGGTTTTATCTGTATTTCCAAAAGAAAAGTATGAACAGACCATACAGGGTAAAACATTGAAGCAGGTTATGCAAAACTGGGCAGATACTAAATATAATAATTATATTCGAAAAAATTTGGATAAAGGAACGGTAAATGGCGGCATCAACTGTGGAGAACTTGGGAGAGTAAATGGTATTTCTTATACAGGAGCGGAGCGATTAAGGGTAGAGCTGGGAAAGGATGTCAAAACAGAAGGCGTTGTTTACTTGCGAGGATACATTGGGAGTCAATATGGAAAAAATCAATGGAGTCCATTAAGCGGAGAATTAAAAAAAGAAAAAAAGCGTCTTGAAAAGAATAATAGCACTGCACTAGAAAATTATGGAACAGAGTCGGAATTTGAAGTCGGAAGATGGGCATGTATGACTGGAGATGAAAGAACACATCACTGGGAGGAGTTGGAAAATTGTGCTACAAAAATTTCATCAAAAAAGAAATGGAAGCAATTTATGAAAATGCCATATACATCCGATATACTTTCCAACATTACAGAAAACAAAGAAACAGGTACAGGAATGGCAGGAACCTACCGTATTCAAAATGTTTCCGAAACAGTAAGTACTATTTTTTCACCCTATGATACAATGGAGAATTTATATGAAGACGGAAAACTGAAACAAAATAAATTGCGTGATGTAGCAAAGTATTCCTTTTCGGTGATTAATCATGAAAGTGATAGCTTACCAGAGGCAAGAGATTGGGAAGATTGCTATAACGTAGCCAAGGGTATAAAAGAGGAATTTAATTTAGATATATTGGATTATAAGTCTGGTATGAATCTGGAGCAAGGTCTTACACAAGATGATTCAAATGATTATGCACAATATGGAGGATTAAATGATCTGTCGTTGACTGTGTTGAAAAATATGTATCGTTTCTATCTGAAACAACAAGATTATGAGAGTTTTGTAAAAAGAGCGTATTGTCAGGTGCCAAAAGATTTGCGAAAACAATTAAATGCCCTGATTTCAGAAGAAGGAATGGAAGATGAACAGAATATAGATACGATTACAAGTTTTATTCAGTATTATTTAACGGAAAATACAAACTATACATTAAATCCAGGAGTGGTTCCGAAAAACAAGGATTTAGTTTCTTATTTCCTTTTTGAAAGCCAAAAGGGATATTGTGTGTATTATGCTTCAGCAGCTACTATGCTATTTCGATGTATGGGAATTCCTGCAAGATATGTAGAAGGTTATGTTTTGAATACCGATAATGCTGAGTATGTTAGAAATACAGAAACTGGGAAATTGTACACATTGACAGATAATGATGCGCATGCCTGGGTGGAAATATATCGTTCTGGTTATGGATGGGTACCAATTGAAGTGACAAAAGGAAGAGTTGTGATTGAGGAAAATGATTTTGAGGAAGAAATGCCTGACGATGAGGAAGAGGACCTATTAGACAATACAACCGAACCGACCAAGACAATGGAACCACAAACATCACAGGATACACAGAAAGAAAAAAATGGAAATATAGAAAACCAGGAAAAGGTTTCCACATTTGACTGGGAGAAAGCAAGGGTAGTTTTGGTGCCAATAGGGGAAATCTTTTTCGTGCTTCTTTTCTTATATATTAGAAAATGTTTGTTATGGTGGTATCGTGCAAAACAGCAGGAACGAGCAAATGAAAATGAAAAAACAAAGCTTTACTATAAAAAAATAATGCGAATATTGCAACTTATGAAAAAGAGTAGTAAAAAAGAGGAATTAAGAGATTTGATCAAAGAAAAAGACTTTTGTACAGAACCAATTATGGAGCAGCGTTTTCATACAATTGTGCAAATTATGAATCATTATGCATATAGCAAGGATGGGGTAGAAGAACAGGAAGTACAGTTTATAAAAGAAAGTTACGAAATATTGCGACAAGAATTCTATTTACAGAAAAATTGGCTTCAAAAGTTATATTATCAATATATTTTGGTTCTATAATAAGGTTACAGTTCACAGGTATGTGGACTGTAACCTTATCCTTTTTATTCGATTGCTAGAACCTATAAATTGGCTGGACACTTTTGTGAAAATGGTTTATAATGGTTGTAATTGTGTGTAAATGCAACTAAAGTTGACACAATAGTAGCATAGTAGAATATAGTTTAGGAGGAACAGTATGATGAGTGATATAGATGTAATGTCAGTCAATTCGATTCGTGCATTGGCAGCGGATACAGTACAAAAAGCAAATTCAGGACATCCGGGATTACCATTAGGTGCAGCACCTATGGCTTATGAGTTGTGGGCAAAGTTCATGAAACACAATCCTAAGAATCCAAAATGGGAAAATCGTGATCGCTTTATTTTGTCAGGCGGACATGGATCATCATTATTATATTCATTACTTCATATTTTTGGATATGGAGATTTATCAATGGATGATATGAAAAATTTCAGACAATGGGGTTCAAAGACACCGGGACATCCCGAATATGGACATACTGTTGGAGTAGAAGCTACAACAGGACCATTGGGAGCTGGTATGGCAATGGCAGTTGGTATGGCAATGGCAGAGGCTCATCTTGCAGCACGTTTTAATAAAGAAGGTTATCCAGTCGTAGACCATTATACTTACGTTTTAGGTGGAGATGGTTGTATGATGGAAGGTATTTCTTATGAAGCATTTTCTTTGGCTGGTACATTAAAACTCGGAAAACTTATCGTACTTTATGATTCAAATAAAATTTCAATTGAAGGTGACACAGACATTGCATTCCAGGAAGATGTAAAGAAACGTTTTGAATCCTTTGGTTTCCAGACTCTTGTTGTAGAAGATGGAAATGATTTAGAAGAAATCGGAAAGGCAATTGCAGAGGCAAAAGCAGATACGACAAGACCTACCATGATTACGGTTCGTACAAAGATTGGTCATGGTTGTCCAGCAAAAGAAGGAACCGCCAGTGCACATGGAGAGCCACTTGGAGTGGATAATGTACGTGCATTAAAGGAAAATTTAGGCTTAGATCCAGACAAAGACTTCTATATTCCTCAGGAAGTATATGACAATGCAGCAAAGATTGCAGCAGAAAATGAAAAAGAAGAGCAGAAATGGAACGCATTATTTGCAGAATATTGTGAGAAATTCCCTGAAATGAAAGAGTTATGGAATCAGATGCATGATCCAAATGCAGCAGAGATTTTGATGGACAAGGATGATTTCTGGGCAGTAGAGGACAAGGCAGATGCTACAAGAAATGTATCCGGAAAGTTGATCAATAAGATTAAGAATTATCTTCCTAGCTTTATTGGTGGTTCAGCAGACTTAGCACCTTCCAACAAAACAAATATGGCAGAAATGGGAGATTTCTCTGCTAAAAATTATGCAGGAAGAAATTTACATTTTGGTGTACGTGAATTAGCGATGGCGGGTATAGGAAATGGTATGTTGTTACATGGTGGTTTGCGTCCTTATGTATCTACTTTCTTTGTATTCTCTGACTATGTGAAGCCAATGGCAAGATTATCTTCTTTGATGGGAGTACCTCTTACTTATGTGCTTACACATGATAGTATCGGAGTAGGAGAAGACGGACCAACACATGAACCAATTGAACAATTAGCTATGTTACGTTCTCTTCCAAACTTTACAGTATATCGTCCGGCAGATGTGAAGGAAACAGCAGCAGCATGGTATTATGCAGTTATTTCTAAGAATACACCAACCGCATTGGTATTGACTCGTCAAAATTTACCACAGCTTGCAGGCACAAGCAAGGAAGCATTAAAGGGTGGTTATATTGTTGATGATTCGAAAAAGGCAGTACCTGATTTGATTTTGATGGCAAGTGGTTCTGAAGTACAATTAGCCATTGAAGCTAAGAAAGAATTAGAAAAGGATGCTGTGGATGTACGTGTAGTAAGTATGCCATCTATGGATGTGTTTGAACAGCAAAGTGCAGAGTATAAAGAGAGTGTCTTACCAAAAGCATGTCGAAAGAGAGTTGCAGTTGAGGCTTTATCAAGTTTTGGATGGGGCAAGTACGTAGGATTAGACGGAGGTTATGTCACTATGGATAGTTTTGGTGCTTCTGCTCCTGCGGCAATCTTATTTGAAAAATTTGGAATTACCAAAGAACATGTAATTGAAGTTGCAAAAGATATCATGAAATAGAAATAGAATAGGTTCGGGAAAAGAGTTGTGACATGGGCTACAACTCTTTTCTTACTCTATAGGAAAGAGTTTCGCGTTAATTATAGCGAATATTTTTAGAGAGGAGTTATTCATGTCCAAAATACTGATTGTAGAAGATGAAAAAAAAATTGCTCGTTTTGTGGAATTGGAATTAAAACATGAAGGATATGAAACAGAATGGGCAGGCAATGGAAAAGATGGATTGCAAAAGATTTTAGAGAATTGTTTTGATTTGATTATATTAGATGTAATGTTACCGGAACTGGACGGTATTGAAGTATGCAGCAAGGCAAGAAAAGAGGGGATACGAACTCCGATTATTATGTTGACGGCAAAAGATGACGTTATGGATAAAGTTACAGGGCTTGATAATGGCGCGGATGATTATATGACAAAACCGTTTGCAATTGAAGAATTATTAGCTAGGATTCGAGTGGCAATCCATCGACAGCAATCAGTGGAGGGAGCAAATAAGCAAAGTCATATCATGGAATATGGTGATTTGCGAGTAGATATGGCAAAACATGAAGCTTCCTATTTAGGAAATAAATTATTATTTACAAAAAAAGAGTTTGATTTGGTAGCATATCTCCTTGCTCATAAAAATGAAGCGATTTCCCGAGAACGGATTTTGAATGAAGTGTGGAATTATGAATATATGGGAGAAACAAATGTAGTGGATGTTTATGTTCGTTATGTACGTCAAAAATTAGATGATGTATATGGTGTAAAAATAATAAACACGGTACGAGGGGTAGGTTATATAATCAAAGATGAGTGAGGAAAGAATTGAAAAAGTAAGATGTCTGCTACGAAAGTACTGGCTTCCAATTGTAAAAAAGAAAAAAGAACTTTTTAGTAAAATTCATTTATCGCTAGAACTTCAATTATCTGTGTTCTACTGCTCTTTGATGATTTTAATGGGAATAGTTATCTTTTTACCAGTCGGATACATCATATATCATAGCGAATTAAGTGCAATGGAATTTTCGTTTCATTATACTGGGCAAAAATGGACAATTTCTATCGTATATATATACAAAGCAGCTATGTTACTTTATGTAGCGGGAATTTTTCTCATAGTAGAACTATCTGCCAAAAACATAAAACGTATCTCAAAAAAAATGGAAGATATCATCAAACAAACAAATCGAATTACAATTCATAGCCTTGAGCAGGATCGTTTAAATGTGGATGGAATACAAAATGAATTAAAAGATATTGCCCAGACAATCAATAGTATGCTGGATCGATTAGAATTGTCTTATGAGACACAAAAGCAATTTGTTTCAGATGCCTCACATGAATTGCGAACACCAATCGCCGTCATACAGGGATATGTAAATATGTTGGATCGTTGGGGTGCAGAAGATCCTGAAGTTTTGGAAGAATCCGTACAGGCCGTAAAAGGAGAAGCGCAGTCGATGCAAGAGCTGGTGGAAAAGTTATTGTTCTTATCTCGACATGACAAAAAAACATTAAAGCTTACAAAACGAAGATTTAATGTGACAAAGATGGTGCAGGAAATTTTGAAAGAAAGTATGCTGCTTGCCAGTGAGAGAAATGTGGAAGCCTTAGATATGGATTCTGTTATTTTGTATGGAGACCGTCAGATGCTCAAGGAAGCGTTACGTGTTCTGTTGGAAAATGCTATAAAATATACAAAACCTGGAGATAGTATATATATTGGGTGCGAAAAACAAGAAGGAAACTGCATACTTACTGTGGCAGACACCGGGATGGGAATGACAGAAAAAGATATGGATCACATTTTTCAGCGTTTTTACCGGTCTGATAATGTAAGAAATGGAAACATAAGTGGACATGGATTAGGACTGTCCATTGCCAAGCTTATAATATTAAAACATGTCGGGACCATTGACATAAAAAGTCAATATACGCGAGGAACGTGTTTTAAGATTACATTGCCCATACAGACGTTTTAAGGGATAGCTATTTGTTTACAAAATCCCAAAAGTAAGATATACTTGATAGCGTATTCTAAACGTGTGTTAACACAGTGGAAAAGAGGTAGAAAAATGGCAAAGGAAAAGAAACAAAAAAAGTCGAGAATAAAAAGTCCTGCTTTGCGCAGATTTTTATTGGCTTTAAAGGTGAGCTTATTAGTCATCCTTTTAGTGGTTCTTGTAGGCGGAATTATATTTTACTTTACATATGGTAAAGAACTTTTGAAAATGCAGAAAGAAGCAAAGACAACAGTTGCAGCTTCTACATTAGATACATTCCGTTCCAGCGAAACTAGTGTTATTTATGATTCAAAAGGAAAAAAGATTAGCGAACTCAAAGGAGAAAAAGACGTATACTATCTTGAAGGCGATGAAATACCAGATTATGTAAAGACAGCCTTTTTATCAATAGAAGATAAAAAATTCTACGAACATGGTGGTGTAGACTACTTAGCGATTCTACGAGCAGTTATTGCAAGAATTAAAAATGGTCGTGTTACGCAGGGTGGTAGTACGATTACACAGCAGTTGGTAAAAAATGTGTTCCTAACACAGGAACGGACTATGGATCGAAAACTTCGAGAAATGTTTTACTCCATGGAAATGGAGAAAAAATATACGAAAGATCAGATTTTAGAGTTTTATATTAATAATGTTTACTTCGGACATGGATATTATGGTATTCAGGCGGCTTCTTATGGCTATTTCAAAAAAGATGCTAGCAAGCTTTCCTTATCAGAAGTGGCATTTTTATGTGCAATCCCAAATGGACCAACCAGATATGATCCATTGACACATTATGACAATACGATCAAGAGAAGAAATCTGATTTTAAAAAATATGTTAGATGACTCTAAGATTATGTTGGAAGAATACGAGTATGCAGTAGCAGAAAATATTAAATTAAAAGAACAAAAGACAAGTAAACAAGATTATGTAGAGACATTTGCAAGACATAGTGCAACTAGAGCATTGATGGAGGCACAAGGTTTCCAATTCCGTTATTCATTTAGTTCTGATTCGGATAAGAAGAGATACCAGGAAGAATACAATGAGCTGTACGAACAATGTGAGCAGTCTCTTTATACTGGTGGTTATCGAATTTATACTTCAATTAGTATGGCGAAACAAAAGAAACTGCAAAAGGTAGTAAATGATGAACTACAAGGATTTACGGAAAAGAATAGTAATGGCGTTTACAAAATGCAGGGAGCAGCTGTCTGTATCAGCAATAAAACAGGACGTGTAGTAGCAATTGTTGGTGGACGAAAGCAGCAAACAACAAACGGATATACATTAAATCGTGCATTCCAAAGTTACAGACAGCCTGGTAGTTCGATTAAGCCGTTGATTGTATACACTCCATCTTTCGAAAATGGTTATACACCAGAATCCATTGTAGACGATAGTTATTTTAATGGTGGACCAAGAAATTCAAATGGAAGTTATGCAGGAAAAATTTCTGTACGTTCGGCGGTAGCTGCGTCCAAGAATGTAATTGCATGGAAATTATTTCAGGAACTTACACCAAAGGTTGGATTATCGTATATTTTAAAGATGGGATTTTCTAATATTGTGGCAAATGATTACTATGCAGCATCCTCTCTCGGGGGATTGACAAATGGTGTGAGTCCGTTAGAGATGGCATCTGGATTTGCAACTATTGAAAATGATGGATATTACAGAGAACCAAGTTGTATAACAAAGATTACAGATTCTCGTGATAATACAATTTACAAAGGAAAATCCAAAGGAAAACAAGTATACTCGAAAGAATCTACCAGCATGATGACAAGTTGTATGGAAAGTGTTATAGAAGAAGGTACTGCCAGAGGACTCGGATTATCAAAGACTCCAACGGCAGGAAAGACGGGAACAACCAATGACAAGAAAGATGGTTGGTTCTGTGGATATTCTGCATATTATACGACAGCAGTTTGGGTGGGATATGATACGCCAAGAACAGTAAATGACTTATATGGAAGCACCTATCCAGGTAGAATTTGGCACAATTTTATGGAAGATATCCATGCATCCGTAGAATATCAGGCATTGCACGATGAGTACAATGGAAAGAAATCAAAGGATGATTCAAAAGACACGGTATATGATGAACCAGAGTATACAGTAGCTCCAGAAGATGCTACAGAAGAACCGACGGATACAGAAGAACCAGAGGATACAGAAGCACCAGTTACAAAAGAACCAGATAATTGGGATGATGGAAAGAAAGAACCGATTGTTACAGAAAAACCAAAAGATCCCGAAACTGAACCACCAAAACAGCAGGAGGAAGAAGTTGTGGATCCTGGTGGAGATGTTGGGGATGTCGGCATGGAAGAGACACGTTTATGGAGACCTAGAAGAGTATAAAATAGTAGATAGCAGTAGATAAAAGGAAGGCATTGCAAAGTTTTTTGCGGTGCCTTCTTCTTTTTGACAAAAAATGCACCTCCTTTATGATAGGATACAGGACAGAAGGAAAGATTGGAGATAAAAATACAATACAAAGGGTAAAAAGCTCTTTTAACGTATAAAATGTGTTTCGAAATCTAATCAGAAAGGAAGGGGCATAAATAGTATGATGGAAAATAAAAAGCAAGCAGGAAAAGCACAAGAAAACAGACGAGAAGAATTGTTTTGTCTGCCTAGAAACTATAGACAAGTAGGGCAGGAACATTCAAATATAGCAGTTTACATAGAGGATTATGTTATGTCCTTTGTGCATTATATTGGAAAAAACAGTACTGAAGAAGTAGGAATAGCGGTATTGATTGGAGAAAAAAGAACCTTAGAAAAGAAAAATTGTGTATTTATATACGGTGCAGTTCTGGTACAAAATATAAATTTAGAAACCAAGGGTTGCTTTTCAAAAGAAATATGGGAAAAGATTTACCGTGAAATAGAAGAAAATTTTAAAAATAAACAAATTGTAGGATGGATGGTAACAAGGGCTGGAATAAATATGGAGCCTGGAAAACAATTGGAGCAATTACACCTAGAAAATTTTTCTGGAAAAGATAAGGTATTACTACTTTATGATACATTAGAAAGAGAAGAATGTTTTTTTGTATATAGAAAAGATAGCTTTATAAAATTAAAAGGCTATTGCATTTATTATGATAAAAATCCTGAAATGCAGGAATATATGTTAAAGAAAAAGGGAAATGCAGAAAAAGAGCAGGTATCCGATTATGTAGTAGAAAAAATGAAAAAAAAATTAGGCGAAATGGAAAATCGACAAAAAAAACAAAATCGAAGAAAAAGACTTAGTGTTAATATAGTAGTAATAGGTGGTATTGTTTTATGTGCTTTTGCGTTACAACAAAGAGGTTTGAAAAAACAAGTGTTTGAAACCGTGGAAACCTTTAAAGAGGAGAAAAAAAATATTACACAACAGTTGGACACTCCAAAGTATACAAAAGCTCCGGAACAGAAAAAGAAAAATCAGACGGCAGAAACAAAAGACAAAAAAAAGAATCCGGAGGAAACGAATACAGAGGAGATACCTACAGATAAAACGGAAACCGTTTCCCAAACAATGCAAAACGTATATGGAGAAAAACAGTATTATACAATACAACCTGGTGACACATTAGTGAGTATTTGTATGAAGGAATTTTCTTCCTTAGAGCGAATGGATGAAATAATGCGACTAAACTCTATACAAGATAAAAATAAAATTGTTGCAGGCCAACGTTTAAAATTATATGAATAGAAGTTGTTAAAAACACCTAGCTGTGAACAGTAACCTAGAAGTTACTTGCACAGTATTTTAGATGGAGCAGTGACTTCACATTAAGAAAAAAATAGAGTATAATGAAGAGAACATGTTCTCTAAAAGGAAAAGAGAGAAAAAATCGGATGAAAGGAAAATGTAAATACACAATAAATGTTGTGTTTACATCTGCCTGATATACATATGTATTCAGCAGCAGGTTTGGTATATAAAATGGAAAGTTATTCAGAACGTAGTGAACAAAAGAAATATGAAAATAGAAAGAAAAGAATCCGACGAATAAAAAAAGTGCTTATTTTTAGTGGTGGGATTGCAATTGTATTAGGGGTTCTTTTTTATGTGTTATTTCAGATGAATCGAACTTATAATGGCTATTCTGTTGCCTCAGCGGTAAAAAGAGCAGACAGTAGTAGTGCACAATATATATTGTACAATGAAAAATTATTGAAATATAGTAAAGATGGGGCATCTTCCATGAAATTAAATGGAGAAAAAATATGGGATTCAAGTTATGATATGAAAAATCCATTTGCAGTAACCTGTGGAAATTATGTTGCAATTGCGGATCTTGGGGATAAGAGTGCATATGTTTTTAATGGAAAAGATAATGGTACGCAAATTTCCATGCCAGGAAACATTGAGCAGATTGCAGTTGGTAAACAAGGGGTAATAGCAACAATTTTAGAAGACAATGATATTTCTAAAATTAATATATACAATCCCTATGATACAACAGAACAGTTGAAAGTATCCATATCTACTAGTGCAGATGCAGATGGGTATCCGGTTGCAATAGCATTGTCAGAAGATGCACAAAAACTAGTAACCAGCTATATAAATATTACAGGTGGAGTGGTGGAAAGCAGTCTCAATTTTTACAATTTTGATTCGGATCAAAAAAGCAATACAGATAGAATTGTAGGTTCACGCCCATTGAAGCAGGATATTGTAGCAGACATTCAATTTTTAGACAATAATACGGTTTGTGCATTTACAGAAAAAGGGTTCTACTTATATTCTATGCAAGAAACACCAAAAGATATAGCAAATGTTGTGCTAGATCAGAAAATAGAAAGTGTATGTTATAATTCGAAATATATAACTTTAATTACTGAAAATGGTGATAATACGGAAAAACCGTATAAGCTTCTTGTATATAATACAAAAGGAAAGAACATTCTTACAAAAGAAATTTCTTATAAATTTGATAAAGTAGAAATGGGAGAGGATGAAGTAATCTTGTATTCAACTACAACATGCCACATTGTGCGTTTAAGAGGTAGTGAAAAATTAGATTGCCAGTTTGAGACAGGGGTGTCATATTTTTTCCCAATAGCAGGTTCAAACAAATACATTATAATAGACAATGATGAAATAAAACAAATACATTTAAACGGAAGAAGAGAGGGAAAATAGATGAATTGGCTACTGGTAATTGTATTGTTATTGATAGGCTTCCGTATTTACAGGGGATACAAAAAAGGTGCAATACATATGATGTTATCTTTTGCAGCGCTAATTCTTAGTGTTGTGGTTACCGGATTTTTAGGACCGGTGTTCAGTCAGCATTTATGTGATAGCAAGATTATAGTGGGATATGTATCGGATGCCGTAAACAAAAGCTTAGGTGTTGAGTCATCCGTACAAAAAGCTACTGGACAAATGACAGATCACAGTATAAATAGGGGCATAAACCAACAACAGCAGGAAGAATTGTTACAGCAATTAGGGTTACCTCAAAATATCAATAAGGCATTATTAAAGGGAAAAGATGATGCCATAAGTAACGTAACGACCGCTACAGTACATAATTTTGCAACGTTTATTAGTGAAGGGTTAGCAAAAATCATTATCAGAGGGATTACTTATATTGTAATTTTTCTAATAGCAAGAATTGGATTGCGAATTATTATTATGTTTTTGGGCATTTTAGATAGAATACCAGGTGTAGAAGATGCAAGCAAATTTGCAGGAGCCGGAATTGGGGCGATATCTGGATTTGTTATGGTTTGGGTTGGTTTTTTATTTTTGCTAGCATTAAGCAGTACAAGATTTGGTATGGAATGTTACCGCTGTATAAATGAAAGTACAGTATTAACATTGCTATACAACAATAATCTGTTGTTAAAGTGGATATTGCAGACGGTAAATGGATAAAAAAGAATAATATGATGTCCGTGAAAAGCCCTAAAAAACAGGTAAAAGCGAAAAAAATAAAAAAAAATAAAAAAAAATTAAAAAAAGTGTTGACTTTAGTAAAACGAAATGCTATACTAAACAAGTCGCTTGGGGGTGACAGAAAATAAAGAACACCTCAAAGCCTTACAGAATAAGGCTTACAGCGATTAGGACATTGACAATTAAACAGTGAAACAACCTTGAAAATTCAAAAGAATTTCATGGAACATCAAAGATGTTCACGAACAAAAACCTTTAGCAGTAAAGGATAAAAAGCTAGCAAGTTTCTAGCAAGGACAAATTTTAATTTGAGAGTTTGATCCTGGCTCAGGATGAACGCTGGCGGCGTGCTTAACACATGCAAGTCGAACGAAGCAATTTGATCG
>Ga0256404_1000988_pt1 | contig 72124 bp, 61 predicted proteins | sample RumenRJG_01DNA_FD_185990 | JGI IMG/M metagenome (GOLD analysis project Ga0256404, IMG submission 185990) | Bovine rumen microbial communities from Lethbridge, Alberta, Canada - RJG_01 | ecosystem: Host-associated > Mammals > Digestive system > Stomach > Rumen | place: Canada: Alberta | collected... | reverse complement strand
AAGATGAAAGCCTTTAGGTCATGCCTGAAGGGAATAAGGGATATACCCTTCTTTTTCTATAGATGTGTTACTGTCTTTGGTTAGGCAGCGGCATCTGCCCGCCACGGACAATCCCCCTTGGGCCGTTATAATCCACATAGCGGCTTACATCACAGGCAATGGTCTGTCCTGCCCAGTCGGCGTTGTCCGACTCAGCGGGGGGATTGTAGGCCACACCACACAGCTCAAGGCAAGGGCCATTTATATTGAGTGGACCGCCCAGGTTCATATTATACGCAAAAAGACCGGCCGACTCGCCAGCCTCATTGTTCATGGATGCAAGCACATTGGCACTGGAAGCGTATTTTACCACATTGGCAGCAGCCTTATCGGTGGTGTAGTCATACCATCTGTAATAGCCTAATGGTTCCAGGGTGCTGCCCCTGTATTGTCGCTGACTCTTGCTATCAGAATAAAGATTCTGATATACGTTAAATGAGGCCATGGGCAAACGGAGGGCAATATATTTCTTGCCGCCGCTCGTATAATTTGCCATGCTCGTGTTGACATAAACGTCATACTCATATTCTGCCACCTGCTGCATTCCGTTCTTAAGCGGTCTCCCGCTCTCACCTACATAGTGCTTGAAAACAGGTGTCGCAGCCTGGGCCGGGGCCTGCGCAGCGCAGAGCAGGGCAAGGGCGAAGAAGAGGGAGGAAAGATATATAAACATAGTTGTTGCGTATTTACATTTTAATCGACTGTACGGGCGGGGTATTGCGGTTACACCCGTAGGGGCGGGGGTTATCCCCGCCCTATTGTGTGGGGGTTTATCCCCGCCCTATTGTGTGGGGTTTATCCCCTAATGGCATGTCATTATTTTGTTCCGCGGGGGAGAATTGAATTGTCCCAGGGGGTTAGGGCGGGGATAAACCCCGCCCTTACGGGGTCATTGGTGTTAGGGCGGGGATGAACCCCGCCCCTACGGTGTCATCGGTGTCATCAGTGTCATCGGTGTCACCGGGGTCACGGAGTCACCAGTGTCATCTGTGTCAACGGCGTCATCGGTTTCGACAGCGACATCGGGGTCATCGTGAAGCGGACGTTGCGGGAGAGGGTCTCCTTGGTGCCGCCGCCCTTGTCGATGGTGCACTGGAGGCGATAGACCGCGGAGGTGCCTTTGGTGAAGCCGAGGGAGGCATCAACACAGTTTTTCGTGCTGTTCCAGTAGGGTGCCTTGGCGAAGAAGCCGGAGGGATTTGTGTTGTTATCGTCAGCGGGGAAACGGTTCCAGCATGTAGCTCCATCATATTGAGGGTTAACCGTTTTCGTTACATCTGTGTCGTCGCTCCACCGCTTTATCTTCGGCACGAGGTGGATCTCGCCGTAATAGCTGAAGCTGAGGTCGAGGGTCTGCCCGTCATCGGTGACCGTTGGCGGCAGTACACCGATGGCGGTGAAATACTGCACGTCGAACGTGAGCTTGTAGTCGTCAAGGGTGATGGGGATGACGCGGTAGTCATTGCGTGCTATCTGGGTCCAGTTGAGGATGGCGTAGCGGTTGGCGGTCTTTGCCATCGTGCCGTCGGCTTGTGTTGTTGTGAGGTTGAGTGTCAGCTCGAAGTTGGCGGGGTTGTGAGCCTGGCTCTCGTTGATGTAGAACGTCAGCTCCGCGGGCTTGTCGCTGTTGTTGGCGGGGATGGAGAGAGCTGTGGCCGGGGTGATAGTATAGTCGCTATAGAGACTATAGCTGCTATAGGTAAACGCATTGGAGGGAATAGCCGCGAATGCCGTAGCGAGGCGAGGGGTGCAGTAATCCTTGCCATTGCCGTCGGTGTCCGAAGTGGGCAGGAGGTAGAGGTTGGGGACGGGAGTGGTTCCGTCGGCAGACGTGACCTCCGATGCGTTCTTGGTGACATCGCTCAGCGTGACGCTGTTGAGCGTCATCGGCTGCGAAGTGGCGTTGGTGAGCCTGAGCGTCAGCTTCGCCACCATGCGCATCACGTAGAGGTTGACCTCAGCGGTATGGGCGTTGATGCTGACGGTCTGCTTATAGCTCATGGGAATGCCCGTGGAGAAAGCCGAGACCGAGGTTTGGTTGCCATCTACGGCGAGGGTGGCGTTGTCAAAATCGGGGGCAGGGTCGCCGACGCTTGCCGAAGAGAGGCCGAGCTGGTCGAGGGTGAGGTTGGCGAAGGTATAGATGGTGTAGGTGCCCGTGTCAAAGTGCACCTTTTCTGTATACGAGGCTGCCACTTTGAAGAAGGTGCGTTATCTTGCCATCCTTAACGGCCACGATGATGTAGTTCTTCATCATCTCCCCGCCGGTGGCATTGGCATCATCAAAAGCACGTGTGGCAATGCCCGTGGTATTGGCCTCGCGGGCCGTTATGGTGAGGGCGACATCGGCACCGCCACCAGCGTCGGTCGCGCTGCCGCTGTCAGCATCGTCACTGTTGCACGCCACAAACATGCAGAGGGTGAGCAGGGACAGGAATATGGAGGATATCTTCATTGGTTTCAATTACATTACTATGGGGTCGTGCTCAACATAATACCATGGCTTCACGGTCAGCGTGACGCCAATCTTGTGCTTGGAGAGCTTGTACACGTGGTACTGGTACCAGGTGTTGCGCACAAGGTTGAACTCGGTGCTGCTGACCACCTGGTCGTAGTCGCCGCTACCGTCGTCGGACGGTTTGGAGTTGTAGTTGGCAAACTTCAGCTCGTAGGTGGTGCCCTCGCTCGTGCCATTGCGCTTCAGCTTGAGGCGTATCGTGGAAGGGGTGACTCCCGGTGTGGTGTTGTCGTATTCGGGAATGTAAACGGGCAGGCCTGCCGTGGCAGCCGTGCCGTTATTGAAATGCAGTTCAGTGAGCGCACCGCTGTTGACCGTGGTCACGCCGTTTTCCGTCGTGCTGTACGCACGGAAGCGAGCGTTGTTGTCTTTGTTGTCGCCGGGATAGGCCATCAGCGTAGTGGCTGATGCAAACTCATAGCTATTGACTGCATTTTGACTGAAGTAGCCCTTGGGCAGCACGTAGCCTTTATCGTTGTAATGGGTGAGCCAGAGGTCCTCGAACTTCCAGCCGTCGTTGACCATCTCCGAAGTCAGGTCTACGGTGACCTTGGCCACAGAGCGCATCAGGTCGATGGCATCACTGCCCGTAAGGTCGTTACGGGTGCCTGCCGTGAGCACCACGTTGTCGTCGGCCTTGATGGCGCGCATGCCCCACATGGGCAGGGCATCGGGCGCGGTGTTGCTCGAGAGCTGAAAGGTGAGGTCGGAGATGCCGGTACCGACATAACTTGCCGAGGCCGGTATGCCGGTGTTGGCATAGACCACGAGCTCACCCTCGAACTCCGCCGTAGTGCGTTTGTCCTCTGGCACCACCATCGACACCTCCACGTTGGCGGTGTATTCATAGTTGCCGGTGGAGATGGTCTGCTGCTTCGTGATGCGCAGGCCCTGCTCCTGGGCAATGAACTCGCCCTGCTTGTTGTAGAGGGCCACGTGCAGGCTGCTGAGCCTATGCTCCAGCTCCGAGCCGGCCGCAACGGTCTCTGTGGTAGCGCGTGTGGAGGCAGCCTCGGTACGGGGTATGGAGAGTTGGAAGACGACGACCACGGACTGGCTGTCTGCCTCTGCCGCACTGTCGTCGGAGGAGCAGGCACTGAGCGCAAGCATGGCGAGCAAGGCCATTGCCGCAGCCAACAGGCGTGTTATATGTCGGGTCGTTTGGATAATCATGCGTTACAATATAATAAATAAGGTGTGGGCATTGCGCGTCAGCCGTTGATGTCGGCATTTTGCAACACCACCCTCCACGAGTTGATGTAGATGGAGGCTGCGAGCCAGTTGTGCTGGTTGTCTATGAAGAAGACCATGTCGTAGTGGTCCTCGCGGTCGAGGTACTCCTGGTCTGACATATTCTTGTTATAGTTGCCTTTGACGAGAAGGCAGTAGTCGATGGCAGGGATGTTGACTATCTCCTTGCCGTCCTTTTTGTTGACGATATGCAGTCGCATGTCGTGTCCCTTGACAAGTCGGTTGGTGGTGATCTCCGCCACTACGGCCGAGACGCCGGTGACGGTGGTGCCGTCTTTTCCGGCAACGCCCGCCTGTCCGCTTGTCACCGACCATGCGCGGTAGGTGAGCAGCTCGTCGTCGACAAGGTTGTTGCTGCAGTCGAGACGGCCATTGTTGTCGGTGAGGAAGAAACTGAAGTCGTTGGGGTTGAGGTTGGCGCCGCTGAGATTTTGCAGGACGACGCGGAACACGTTGGTGTCCTTGGTGAGATAGACGGTGGCCTCTCGCACGCCGCCGTATTGATAGTCGGTCATATCGGCATTGCGGGCAACGCCGAAGAAGAGGGGCGTGAGGTCGTGGCTGACCTCAGCGTTGTCGCGGTTGACGGTGACGGTGAGACGGGTGGTGTCCTCCCGGTCGATGATATCGTCGCCGTAGGTATAGGAGTTTTCGTAACGGTTCTCCCCGGTGGCCCACACGCGGAAGGTGTAGGTGCCGGAGGGAAGGTCGTTGACATCCATATATCCGCGGCTCACGATGGATGAGACCGCCTCCGCCTTCTTATAGACCACCTTTCCCGTAGCGTCGCTTGCATAGAGCGTGACGCTATCCACCTCATGGGCAAAGGCATCAGAGAACAGCATGTTCATGTCGAACACGAAGCGCACGCGCCGGTAGGTGGTGCAGTCCTGTCCGCTGTCTGACTCCATCATGCCACAGGAAGAGAGGAGCAGCGCGCACGCCGCAATAACGAATAGCGACAGGCGACGAAGCAGAGGGGTTGAATATCGATGAGCGGTCAACATTGTGATGTAACGAATATATATGGATGTTTTGTTGTTTGAATGTATGGCACGCCGCAAGGCAGCGTGGTACTGAGCGGCGTGCCTTTATAGATGAGAACTTTCCTCACCTCTATCGGAATGCGGTCGCCCGTAAGGGATAGAGCGGCTACATAAGAAAACGATACTTTTATTATTTATCGGTGTTTGTAGCGTCGAGGTCTACAGTGCTGGTCACCACGCGCCACTGAAGCACGTTGATGCGGGCAGCCAGATAGGTTTCGGCGTTAGATGGAACGATAGGAACGATTACGCGGTTGGGGTCGTAAACCGGTGTACCAAAGCCCTTGATGCTGTTGATGGTAACCTTGTACAGGTGGTTGCGCACCACGCCATAGTAGCCCAGGTTCGATTCAGCAGCGCCCAGGTGGCGAATAGAGGTGTAGTAGTAGGCCATGCCCTCGTGACGAATCTCGGCAGGCGATGCGCTCAGAGCAGTGTTCACATCGGCCAGGCTGATGCCTGTGTAGTCAGTTGGATTGGTAGAACCAGCTTTTGCGCCAGAGTTGAGCTTGTAATACATGCCGTTGTCGGTGGTGTTAACCAGGCGAGCAGTAACTTGATAATCCTTGAGTGAAGAGCCGGCAGCAGGTGTAGCGAAGGTGATGTCGTCGGCAGTAAGGTTGCTGTAGCTGTCGCCCTTCTTTACATAGATGTTGGTGTTCTCGCTAAGGATAACCTTCTTCACATCGGCCTCGCTGATGTACTGGTAACCCTTGTACTCGCAGATAGGAGCGTCAACATAGTTGCCCTCGCTGTTCTTGTACATCAGGTGAGCTGCCAGCAGCACCTTGGTGCGATAGGTAGGCGAGCTGCTCTTGTCGGCCTGGACGGCAGTGGCTGCCTCGGTAGGAGTGTTAGGGAAGGTGTAGAGCGAAGAGCCGAAGGCGCTGGTGTAGCTTTTGAAGCTGTGGTTCTGAGGCTGGTTGTCAGCGGTTCCACCCGAGATAAACGGAGTAGATATCTCCCAGAAGCTGCGGTGATAGTCGGCAGTGGTCCAGGGGGTGAATCCCAGTGTGCTGGCCCATGTGGTGCGGTCGCTGTTGCTGCCAATGTTCTTGGTGATAGGTGTGCGGCCATTCTCGTCGGCCACGCCCCAACCGTCAATCACTGCATAGATGGTGTTGGTACCATATTTGCCCACGGCATAGGCATCCTTACCGTTAATGGTAGTCCACTTGCTGTCGGTAGCGGTGCTCTTGGTGGTGCTTACCTTGGCAACGATACGCTCCACGTAGATGTCAACGGGGTCAGCCTTGGCAGCATCCTGTGAGGTGTACACATGATTAGTGGTAAGAGCCGAGCAGGTAGAGGCACCATTGTTGTCGTAAGCCGAGTTGCTCATTACGAAGTACTTGCCGTTAGTGGCATACTGAGTGGTCTTGAGGTCGGCACTTCTGAGCTGGTCGACACTCAGCGAATTGGTGCCCAGTGTGCTGGCATCCAGACTCTGTGGGTTGGCCACTGCAATCATGGTAGCAGGTGATGCACCGCGGTTGCCCTCGATAACGAGAATTACGTTACTCTTGTTTTCAACAGTCTTGCTATCGTCGCCGCTGCCGGTCATGGTAACATCCTTTTCCAGATAGTTCACGCCCACAGGGGTAGAGTTGGTGAGGTTGTAAGGTGTACCATCGGCGTTGAAGAAGTAGAAGCGCACCTTTGAGATGTTGCTTTCGTCGGCGGTGCCGTTTTCGTAGCCGTCGAGGGCACGTGTGGCGGCAGAACCCACGTTGGTAATGTTAACTGAAATGTAGCTCTGAGCATCGGCATTGCCGGTGGTGTTGGCTGCATCGTCACTACTCGAGCATGCGGTCAAACCGAAGACGGCTGTGCCGACGAGGGCAAGCGTCGAAAGAAATTTGATTTTTCTCATGTTGTTTTAATAAAGTCTATAACTATTAATAAATATATTGTCTAACATTTGAGTGACGTAGCACGCCGTCACTTCAGCAGCTCCTCATACACCTGACGGGCCTCCTGGGCCTCAGGTAGGTCGCCGGCCTTGTCGAGATAGGGCTTGGCGGCCTCCGCCTTGCCCTCGTTGAGCAAGACGATGGCGGCGTTGAGGTTGGCCGTGGCATTGTTGGGGAAGTAGCGCACGGCCGTCTGCATGACCTCGTTGAACGCCTCAGAGCCAGGCTCGTAGGTCTGGGCCACCATGAACATCTCCTGCTCAGACAGCAGGTAGGGCTTGGTCTTGATGAGCTGCTTGGCCGTCTCCACATCGAAAGGCTTCACCTTATAAGTAATGTGGTAGTCGGAGTGGCGCAGCGCGGGATACCAGGTGGCGAGCATGAACTTATACTCGTCGGTGTATTTCAGTCGGATGCGCCATTCGCGGGCATCTGGATTGACCAGCGAGTCGGTGGCCATCCTGAGTATCTCGTCCTTGTGTTCGAGGTTGCTGCCCTTGATGTAGTTGATGAGTCCGTCCCAGTCCTCGGGAGTGGAGGAGACGGTGAAGAGCGACGCGGGGAGCTTGACCTGCCGGCGCACATACTCGGTGAGCGTGCGGGCGCGGTTCTTGGCCAGGTAGGCGTTGTGCTCGTAGGGGCTCTCGGGCGAGGCGTAGCCGTGGATGTTGATGGCGCTCACCTCGAGGTTCTTGTCGCTCTTTAGCAGGTTGATGGTGTTGATGATGCTGTCGAGCTGCTCCGGGTTGCGCCGGTACTCGGGGTAGAGGGTGATCTGGTCGACGGGGAAGTCGATGTAGGCCCTCTTGTCGAGGTGGCGTATCTTCACGGCCTCAGCCTTTGGCATGATGAACTTGGCCTTTGGCTGCTGCCAGGAGAGCAGCGGATAGTGGTTGGTTGACGCGGTGTCGATGTCACCGCATCCGCAAACGTCCTCGTCGAGGCGCACGCTGTAGGCCGCGAGTTTGCCAGCAACGGGAATGGTGGCCGTATAGTCTATGGTCTGCGGCTTGCCGTTGTGGCGGCGCACCACGCGCGCGTCGCTGCCGTAGCGGTTGCCGTAGAAGCCGCGCTCGGTCATGATTTGCTGGCGACGGCCGTTGACCACAATCTTTGGCAGGGCCACCTCGCCCTGCCTGGTCTCGACGACGGGCGTGAAGACGAGCTGGTGGTTGGCACGCAGGCGCAGCGAGTCGAGGCGCATCCTCATGGTGAGGGTGAGGTGGCGGTTGGCCGCATCGACGCGGGCCTGCTCCACCCTGACGCGCGAGTCGGCCACGCTGAGGTCCTGACAGCGCTGGGCGTGGGCGCACACGCCGCAGCAAGTAGTCATTGCGGCCAAAAGAAAGAGGGAATATACGTGTTTCATCATTTCTCTGATTTTGAGTTGGAACCAAGCACATAGACGAGGGACAGCGCGGCCTTGGTGGGGCCGACGTAGTTGCGGTGACCGTCGCGGTGGTTGTTGGTGCAATAGACGCAGTATTTCTTATAAGGAGAGTAGATGTAGCCCGCGCCGATGTTGGCCTCCAGGCTGAGGTGGCGCGAGAGCGGCCACTGATAGCCCGCGGTGAGGCCACCGCCGATGTACCAGCCCTTGTAGCGATGGTCCTCGAGGGTGTGGATGAGGTTGAGGGGCAGGTCAACGCCACCGGCATTGTACTGTCCGCCCATGGCGTGGGCGCCGACAAACCAGCCGTTGAACTTCTGGCAGAACCAATGGCGCACCTCGGGCTGCACCACCCAGTGGCGCAGGGAACTGTGGTCGCCGCCCGACTGCCGCCAGGGATTGAGGCCAAAGAACACCTGCCCGGTGGTTTTCTCGCCGAGTCCTACCTCAGCACCAAGGTTGGGGGTGGTGGTAGCCCAATAGAGCATGTTGGTCTTCACGGCCAACTGAGCATTGGCACGTGAGCATGCCAAAACCAGCAGGAAGAGTGCCAAGAGACAGCATCGGTTGGCGAAGCTACCTGTGGGGTGGGTGATTACCCGAATGATGTTAGTACGTGTCATCAGCGTTTGTATGTATTCTTCAATTATCTATTATCGCGTTAAGTCTTACACGATCCTTTTTAAGTAGTTAACGCATTATCCAATTTTACCCTTGATGTATGATGCGGCGTTTTCCTTAAAATATCAGTAAAGCTTTTTTCTGATTGTATCTTTTGCAAAGTTTCATTAATTATTATTGATATACAAACTTTACACGAATTAATTAAGGAATTTTTTTGATTTTATTGATTTATCTAAGTTGCTTAATTAGTTAGCAGTTACGGAAGGCTAACATTATGACTTACGAAATGTAATGCTATAACAACTTAATAATGAAACATTTATAGTTTTAAATAGTAAGCAACCAAGAGCGGTCGCTATGGAATGGGTCGAGCGATAGCAAACAAGAGAAACTATCAATAGGATAAATATTATAATAAACAAGTAATAAAGAAGGTTAATGAGAAATGGCGTAACGACCAAAGGCGTATGCCGTCACGGTAGGGAAAGCACCACGATGCGATAAACTCATCTAATAAAGAACAAATTGTAAGGTAAAATGGTGGAAAGAGAAAAAGAATGCTTAATTTTGCAGGGGAATGTGAACATTATTCTATTAATAAGCATAAAGCTATGAAGATTACGACAGGTTACATGCCCTTCAAGGGCTACCGAACATTCTACCGTATTGTAGGAGAGGCGAGCGACAACGCTCCGCTGGTATTGTTGCATGGCGGACCGGGCTCGACCCACAATTACTTTGAAGTGCTGGATCCATTGGCTGAGATGACCCACAGGCAGATTATCAGCTATGACCAACTGGGCTGTGGCGAGAGCTATCTCGACGGTCACCCGGAGTTGTGGACGCTCGACACGTGGATGGACGAGCTGACAGCCCTGCTGGATACGCTTCATGTGGAGCGCTTCCATCTGTTAGGACAGTCGTGGGGCGGCATGCTCGCCATTGCCTACGCCATCGAGAAAAAGCCTAAAGGATTGCAATCGGTCATCCTATCCAGTACGCTGCCGGAGAGCCAGTTGTGGGGCCGCGAGCAGCACCGCCTCATCACGTTCATGAGTGAGGAGGACCAGCGTGCCATTGCCGAGGCCGAAGCTACGGGCAACTTCCATTCACCCGCTTATCTGAAAGCCAACGACCACTACGTGGCGCGGCATGAGTTTGTCATCACGCCCGATACGCCGGAGTGCATGAGCCGTAAGAAGCGGTTCGGCGACGAGGCTTATCTCGTGGCTTGGGGACCCAACGAATACAACCCCACAGGAACGCTGAAGGACTTCAACTATACCGACCGCCTGAAGGAGATCACGTGTCCGGCGCTCATCATCAGCGGTACCAACGACCTATGTACGCCTTACATCGCCAAGACGATGTACGACCATCTGCCCAATGCGCGGTGGGAGCTGTTCTACGGTGCCCGCCACATGGTGTTCACGGAGCAGACGGAGAAGTACTTGGAGTTAGTTGCTGAGTTTATAAGTTAGTTTGGAGAAGGCCGGGAAGTTATTAGAAGTCCAGAAGACAGAAGTCCGGAAGGCCAGAAGTTATTAGAAGTCCAGAAGGCGGAAGTCCAGAAGTCCAGTCATTACAATAAGCTGTAGTAGGAAACCTTTGATACTCCTATCCGGTGAGCCAGAACTAAGAAGTTTGGCCGTTTAAAATTATTGTTGTAACTTTGTGCATGGATACGCAATGAGGACTCATTCGGGAGCCAATGTGGCAAGACTGCTCACCAATTCTTATGGTTTTCCTATTACCGCAATTACCGCAATGTATTAACCTATTGAGTATCAAACGGCTAAGTGCTTGCAAATCCCTCCAACATTACCGCAATATTACCGTAACATTACCGCAAACATTACCGCAAATAAGGAGGAGCCTCACCCCCAACCCCTCCCCAAAGGGGAGGGGAGTGATATGACAGATAAATTATTAGAAGTCCTGAAGACAGAAGTCCGGAAGTCCAGTCATTACAATTAGTACCCCGTAGGAGCCTGCGAATCAACCAGTGTAGTGGCCGGTCTTGTGCCGGCCACCAGCCGCGTCGAGATACTATTGCTACTCGATACTGTTATTGCTTTTCGCGATAGCTATGGTATCGCGGTGCGATAGCTATGGTATCGCGGTGCGATAGCTATGGTATCGCGGTGCGATAGCTATGGTATGACGGTGCGATAGCTATGGTATCGCGATGCGATAGCTATGGTATCGCGATGCAATAGCTATGGTATCGCGATGCGGCTGGTGGCCGGCACAAGACCGGCCACTACACTGGCTGCAAAACAGGCCGCAATAAAGGCTGCAAAACTGGCTGCTTCGTCGGCAGGAATGCCTACGCCCCTACGTCTGCTTACACGCCCCTACGTCTGCTTATATGCCCCTACGTCTGCTTATTGTAATGACTGGACTTCCGGACTTCTGTCTTCTGGACTTCTAATAGTTTATCTGTCATTTCACTCCTCTCCCCTTTGGGGAGGGGCTGGGGGTGAGGCTGGGCATTCACCGGCTGAATGAAGCCAGTTTAGAACGGATGACGATAGTCGCAACCCTCTTTCCACCGCGAACAACCATAGGCCGTCTTGCCCTTGATGATGTGACCTTTATGGCACTTGGGGCAGGGCGCACCGACGACGGGCTGATCGCCCAGTCCGATGCTGATAGGCGTGTTGTCGTGCATCACATCGTAGACAATGCGGGAGACCTGAACCTTGAGCTCATTGATGAAAGTCAGGGCATCGTATTTGTGATGCTCGATGTCGCGCAGCTTCTTCTCCCACTGGCCGGTCAGCTCCACGCTGGTGAGAAGCTTCTCGTGGATGGTATGGATGAGCTGTATGGCCGTGGGCGTGGCCACGAGGTTCTTGCGCTCACGACGGATATACTGGCGTTTGAACAGCGTCTCGATGATGCCCGCACGCGACGACGGCCTACCGATGCCGTTTTCCTTCATCACCGCACGCAGCTCCTCGTCGTCGACGAGCTTGCCCGCCGTCTCCATCGCACGGAGCAGCGAGGCCTCGGTGTAGTGCTTCGGCGGGGTCGTCATCTTCTTCGTCAGCGTGGGCTTATGCGGCCCCGACTCACCCTTGGTGAACGTAGGCAGCGTGCGCTCTTCGTCTTTCTTATCCTTGTCGTCATCGTCCTGCGCGTCGGCTGCGCTCTGATAGACGGCGCGCCAGCCCGGGTCGAGAATCTCCTTACCCGTGGCCTTGAACTCAACCTTTTCGACCTTGCCCAGTACCGTCGTGGTAGAGAACTTGCAGTCGGGATAGAAGGCGGCAATGAAGCGGCGGGCGATGAGGTCGTAGACCTTGCGCTCCATGTCGGAGAGCATGCCCGGCGTCTGACCCGTGGGGATGATGGCATGGTGGTCGGTGACCTTCGACGTATCGAAGATGCGCTTCGACTTCGGCAGTTTCTTACTGATGGCCGCCAAGTCCTTGATAGGCTGAAGGTAAGGCTTCTGTCCATTAGTGTAGTACTGGCTCACGCCATTGAGTATTTTGGGGCACTTCGGATAGATATCATCCGACAGATACTGCGTATCGACGCGGGGGTAGGTGGTGAGCTTCTTCTCATAAAGTCCTTGGATGAGCTTCAGCGTGGTATCGGCAGAGAAACCGAACTTCCGATTGCAGTCGACCTGCAACGAGGTGAGGTCATAGAGCTGGCGCGGTGCCTCGCGGCCGGGCTTCTTCGTCACGCTGGTCACGACAAACGGTTTGCCCTCGATGAGTGCGAAGGCCTGACGACCCTCTTCCTCCGAGGTGAACTTTCCCGATGTGGCGGCGAACAGCGTGTCGCGATAGACGGTGGACAGCACCCAGTAAGGCTCCGGCTTGAAGTTGGCTATCTCCTCGTCGCGTCTGACGATGAGGGCGAGCGTCGGCGTCTGCACACGGCCGATGCTCAGCACCTGCTTCCGTTCACGCCGGTATTTCAGCGTATAGAGGCGGGTGCAGTTCATGCCGAGCAGCCAGTCACCGATGGCACGACACAGTCCGGCCATGTAAAGGCTCTCGTACTGGCGCTCCTCCTTGAGTTGTCGGAACCCTTCCTTGATGGCCTCGTCGGTCATCGATGATATCCACAGCCGCTTGACGGGGCATTTGACATGCGCCATCTGCATCACCCAGCGCTGGATGAGCTCACCCTCCTGACCGGCATCACCGCAGTTGACAATCTCGTCGGCGTTGTCGTAAAGCCGCTTGATGGTGTCGAACTGTTTCTCGATGCCGCGGTCGGGAATGAGCTTCAGACCGAAGCGCTTGGGAATCATCGGCAGGGCTGCGAGCGTCCAGTATCTCCAGTTGGTCTCGTAGTCGTTGGGCTCCTTCAACTCACACAGGTGACCAAAGGTCCAGGTCACCTGATAGCCATTGCCCTCCATATAACCGTCGTGCGAGGCTGTGGCGCCGAGAATACGGGCGATGTCGCGCGCGACGCTTGGTTTTTCTGCTATACAAACAATCATTTCGTTTATCCTTGAAAACTATTGATGGCCTCCACAACACGGGTCACCTCGTCATCGGTCATCGTCTGGTTGCAGGGGATGCTCAGTTCCTCGGCATGGATGGCCTCGGTGATGGGCAGCTGCAGGTCGCGCCATTCGCGGTAGCAGTCCTGCCGGTGAGGCGGAATAGGGTAGTGGATCATCGTACCGACGCCCTGCGACCGCAGCCACGCCTGCATCGCGTCACGGTGGCGGCAGAGCAGGGGGAAGATGTGGTAGTTGGTGGTCAGGTCGTTGCCTTGGGCCTGCGACCATGCATCGCGGCCGGGGAGGCTGATGATGTCGGGGTTGTCGAGCTGACGATAATACGTATCCGCTATCTGACGGCGACGCGCATTGTCATGGTCGAGATAGCGCAGCTTCACGTCGAGGACAGCAGCCTGGATTTCATCCATGCGACTGTTGCGGCCTTTATAGGGGAAGACGTACTTGCGTGAGGAACCATAGTTGCCCAAAGCGCGCACCACGTCGGCGAGTTCATCGTTGTCGGTCGTCACAGCGCCAGCGTCGCCCAAAGCACCGAGATTTTTGCCGGGATAGAAGCTGTGGGCTGCGGCATCACCAAGACTGCCGGTGCGGCGGGTGGACTGACCGTCGGGAGCAATGCTGCCTGCCGCCTGCGCATTGTCCTCGACGACTATTAGCTGATGACGCTGACAGCAATCGGCGATGGCCGGTGTCCATGAGCAGCGGCCGTACATGTGGACGAGGAGGATGGCGCGCGTGTTGGGGGTGATGCACTGCTCCAACAGCGATGGGTCTATCTCGAGGTCCTCGAGACGCGGTTCGACGAGGATGGGACGCAGGTTGTTCTCGGTGATGGAGAGGATGGAGGCGATATAGGCGTTGGCGGGTACGATGACCTCGTCGCCATCGTTAAGGAAGCTCATCTCCTTATAAGCACGGAAGATAAGCGTCAGGGCATCGAGTCCATTACCACAGCCAATGCAGTGACGCGTGCCGATGTATTGGGCATAGTCGTGCTCAAAGCGGGCAGTGGCCTCACCTTTGAGGTACCATCCGCTATCGACGACCGTTTTGACCGCAGACTGTATCTCGGTCAAGTGCTCGGCAGTCACTTTGCGTAAAGATAAATAAGGTATATCGTTCATGCTAATCTATTTCCCATTCATACCAGTCATAACACACCGCGCGGCCGCCGAAGCCCTCTTTCTGAAAGATGAGCGCCTCATTGAGGTCGTGACCATCGCCATTGCTCGACTTACCGAAGTCGAAGTAAGGCACGTCGCGGTAGACCTCATTGAGCAGAACGTTGAAAAGCAGGTCGAGCGCCCCTTCACGTTTACCTTCGGGTGAGGCTGAGATGTACTGCGTGTGGACCACCTGCGGAGTGATGAAGATGAGTGTGCCACCAAGCGCTTGCCGGTCCTTGAAAGCCATATAGAGCTTGATCTGATTGGGGAAGCGTGACTGAAGCAACTCCAGTTCAGCCGCAGTGTGGACCGGTCGGGCTGCGTATTTATGTTCGAGGTTGTTGTCGAGAATTTGCCAGAATGTGGCGAGGTCATTGCTCTCGCTGACTGTCAACCCGTTGCGTGTGGCCTTACGGATGCCACCGCGCCTCGACTCGGTGAAACGCAAACGGTGGTCACGGACGAGTGTCGTGGAGACATGTCGGACGGTGAGGCGCGCGCCGCAGACATTGATAAGCGCGTAGAGGTCTTCCTCGGCGGGCAGTTGTTGGTAAATCCAAGGGATGGCCTTGTAGACCACCTTATGGAAGCCGTTGGCGCGGAGGTAGGCATTGATGCTCTTGAAAGCCTCGCAGACGTGAGCCGTAGTGGCACGGGCGTCGGTGAGGAGCCCGCCGTAGGTCAGTCCCTGATGGCTCCAAAGCGTGCCGTCGGCCTCGTTGGCGGGCAACAATGCGAAGAGACGGCCGTTGCTGTAGACCATCAGCGAGTGGTCGCGGAAGCGGTCGCGGTGGTAGTCCATATAACGACGGTCGAAGAGGAATGTGCCTTGTTTCGACTGCGCGACAAAGGCATTCCAGGCGGGGGCATCGTCGGGCGTATATCGTTTGACGTCAAACTGTGGCATCAGTTGTCTTCCTTCTTATATAATCGAGATATTGGTTGTAATCGTAAATGTAGTCGTTCACGTCGAAGGGGTCCTCGGCCAAGACGAGGCATACGGCACCGGAAGAGAAATTCTCTAAGGTACGCCAGATGCCGGTGTCGACGAACAGTCCTTCGTAGGGCTTGGAGAGGAGGTACTGTTTGCGCTCACTGCCGTTGTCGAGGGTGACAGTGAACGACCCGCTCACGGCGATGATGACCTCGCGGCAGTGGATGTGGGCATGACCGCCACGTTCGGCATCGGTGGGGATGTCGTAGGTCCAATACACCCGACTGATGCCGAACGGCACATCGTGGTGCTGTTCGGCTACGGTGAGGTTGCCACGCGGGTCGGCAATCTTCTTCAGGGCTATGATTTGCCCCAATGTTTTTTGCTTCATATTATCATTAACGCTTGGACGAGGCGCTACTTCTTCATATACGGGTCGGTGCCCAATACGGTCTTGGCCAAGCGCTTAGCCTTTTCGCGCAGCGCAGTGATGTCGCTGCCCACCTTGTCGTAGCACAACACAACGCCCATGCGGCGGCCCTTATGGGCTATGGGCTTGCCGAAGATGCGCACGCGGGCATGGTCTTCGGAGCAGACATCCTGAAGGTTATAGTCGAGCGGCTGGTCACTCTCCACGGGCGACAACACCACAGCCGAGGCACCATACTGCTCGAGATGGATGGCAGGGATGGGCAGCCCCATGACAGCGCGGAAATGCAACTCAAACTCACTGAGATTGGTGCAATGACTCAGCGTCACCATACCCGTATCGTGGGGACGGGGACTCAACTCGGAGAAGATGACCTCACCCTGCTTGGTGAGGAAGAACTCCACGCCCCAGAGACCGTAGCCCGTCAGCGCCTTCGTCACCTCGTCGGCCATGTGCTCAGCCTGCTTCAGCGCCTCGTCGGAAATATGATAAGGCATCCAGCTCTCGCGGTAGTCGCCACCTTTCTGCACGTGGCCGATAGGCGGGCAGAACAGGGTAGGGCCGTGCTGCTGCGTGACGGTGAGCAACGTGAACTCACTGTCAAAGTCGATAAACTCCTCGATAATCACTTCCTTCACGTCGCCACGTCCTTCCTCCATGGCATCGCAGAAGGCTTCCTTCAGTTCGTCGTCGTTGTGGACATAGCTCTGACCGTGACCGCTCGACGACATCAGCGGTTTGACCACACAGGGGAAGCCGATGGTGTCGGCGGCCCGCTTGAATTCATCGAAGGTCTTGGCATAGAAGTACTTTGCCGTACGCAGTCCCAACTCCTTAGCAGCGAGATCGCGAATGGCGCGGCGGTTCATGGTGTAATTGACCGCACGGGCCGACGGCACCACCTGGATGCCCTGCTTTTCGAAGTCGAACAGCCGTTCGGTGCGGATGGCCTCAATCTCGGGTACGATGAGGTCGGGCTTGTGCTTCTCGACAACAGCGGTGAGCGCGTCGCCATCGAGCATCGAGAACACCTCACACTCATCGGCTACCTGCATGGCAGGCGCACCAGCGTATTTATCGCATGCGATGACATACTGGCCTGCTCTCTTGGCGGCAATCGTAAACTCCTTGCCCAGTTCACCTGAGCCTAAAAGCAAAATCTTTTTCATTATCGTGAATTTAGGTCTGACTTCTGTTAATCACTATTCCTTTGGCATGATACGTCGCCTGACCATTGGCGACAGCTGCCGCAACATCATCTGCCACTCGGGCGTAATCGACAGCCGACGCAGGTCCTTGACTATGATTTCGCGGATGGCCTCGACCGTTATCCTATACTTCGCGGCGAGCTGATCCTCGCTGGCCTGCGGTGTACCGAACAGTCCATAGTAGGCATCGATGATATCCTTGTCGATGGGACCGAGCATCGTGAGCAGTACATTAAGGTTGGCCCGGTCGGCCTGACTGACGAGCAGTGCTGACTGATGGGCAAGCTGCAAGTAGCGCTCCAAAGGTTGGGTAATCTTATCCATTGTCATTTGTGTTAAGACTTAGCCATTGCGTTTGCCGAGCGTGATGACCTCACAGTCCTTAAACTCATGGCCGTCAATCGTAAGTCGTACGAGCGTCCGCTCCTTCTGCCACCCGGAGATGCCGGCGGCGCCCGGGTTGATATGCAACAGGCCGAGCGTCTTGTCGGGCATGACCTTCAGGATATGCGAGTGGCCCGAGATGAAGAGGTCGGGTGGACTGGCATAAATCATGTTGCGCACCGAGGCGTCATAACGTCCGGGGTAGCCGCCGATATGCTTCATCAGTACGTCGACATCCTCACATTTGAAGCGCAGCACCTCAGGGTAGCGGGCATGCATATCCCAGTCGTCGATGTTGCCATAGACAGCGCGAAACCGTGGGCACAAGGCCTCGAAGCGGTCGGCCAGTTCCATACTGCCGATGTCGCCCGCATGCCAAATCTCGTCGCACTGCCCGAGGTAAACTTCATATTTATCATCCCAGAAGCCGTGGGTGTCGCTGATGATGCCAATCTTCTTCATAAGCGTTATTTATTGTTAGCGGGCGCATCGAAGCCGAAGCGCTTGCGGATGAACGTCGCGATAAACCGCTCGGTCTCCTCAATGCCTAACAAGCTGGAGTTGATGCAGAGGTCGTAACTCTCGGAGTATCCCCAGCGCTTGCCGGTGTAGTAATTATAATAGGAGGCGCGGTCGTCCTCGCCACGGAGAATGTATTTCCTTGCCGCAGCGCGGTCGAGATTGTGGCGCTTGCACACGCGCTGGATGCGGTGGTCCATATTGGCCGTGATGAAGATGCTCACTGTATTCTTACGGTCGCGCAGCACGTAGTCGGCTGTACGACCCACAAAAACGCAGCTGCCCTCGTCGGCCGCCTTGCGGATGGCGTCGCTCTGAAACTGATAGAGATTCTCCTGAGAGAAGTTGTTCTTATAGAAGTTGTTCTCGCCGAAAAGCGGAAGATGGATATGGAATAATGACTTCATAAAGCCCTTCTGCTCATCGTTCTGCTCAAAGAACTTCTCGCTGAAACCGCTCTCCTTCGCTGCGAGATTGAGCAGTTCCTTATCATAGAGCTTGCAGTTGAAGTCCTTGGCGAGCATCTTGGCGATAAGGCCGCCGCCGGAACCGATTTGCCGGCCGATATTGATGATGATTGGGGTCATGAGCTTGTGAGTTTGTGAGTTTATGAGTTTGTAAGTTTTTGAGCCTGTAAGTTTTTAAGCTTACGCATATAGCGAGACATTATGATGAAAGCTACGATGAATGCCGTGGCATCAGATGCTGGCAGGGCATACCATACCCCATCGATGCCCCAGATATGAGGCAGCACCAATAATAGGGGCAGCAGGAACAACAACTGCCTTGACAATGAGAGGAAGATGCTTACCTGCACCTTACCGATGCATTGGAAGAAGTTGGTGATGACCATCTGACAACCGATGACGGGGTACACCAACATATTAATGCGGATGGCATGAACCGACAGCTTGATCAACGTGGGATCTTGGGTAAAGAGCCGTGCACAATAGTAAGGCAGCAGCATGGCGATGAGCCAGCCCACGGTCATGATGACCGTTGCCGTAATCATGGCCAGACGCAGCACCTTCATCAGTCGGTCAATCTGCTGACTGCCGTAGTTGTAGCCAGCGATGGGTTGCATGCCCTGGTTAAGGCCAATGACAAACATCACGAAGATGGTCGATATGGCGTTGGCGATACCGTAAGAGCCCACCGACAGGTCACCACCGTAGCGTACGAGCTGGTTGTTCATGAAAATGACGATGATGCATGCGCAGAGGTTCATCAGGAACGGTGAGATGCCCACGCTGATGATGTTCTTCACCAGCGCAGCCCGCAACCGGTAGATGCCCCGCTTGAGGTGAAGCAATTCGTGCTTGTTCGACAGAAGCCGCATCTGATAGACAAGCGCCACTGACTGCGACAGCACCGTGGCGATGGCCGCACCGCGGATGCCCCAGCCCCACCAGAAGATGAAGACCGTATCGAGCAGGATGTTCATCACCACCGTGAAGATGGTAGCGTTCATCGCCTGCCGTGGTTTGCTCGCCGCGCGCAACACAGCGTTCATGCCAAAATACATATGGGTGACGATGTTGCCCAAGAGAATGATTTGCATGAAGCTGCGCGCATAGGGAATGGTCTCCTTGCTGGCTCCGAAGAAATAAAGGATGGGGTCGAGGAATATCAAACTGATAATGGAGAACAAAAAGCCGATGAGCAAGTTGAGCGTCACGGTATTTCCAAGCAACGACTCTGCCGTGAGGTAATCCTTCTGCCCAAGTTTGACGGAGATGGCCGTTGAGGCACCCACGCCGACTGCAGCCCCGAAGGCACCAGAGAGGTTCATGAACGGGAAGGTGATGGCAAGGCCCGAGATGGCCAAAGGCCCTACGACCTGGCCGATAAACGCGCGGTCAATGATGTTGTAGAGCGACGAGGCCACCATGGCGACGATGGCGGGCAGGGCATACTGGCGGAGCAGTTGTCCCACAGGCTTGGTACCCAAAGCCAATGTAGCTTGCTTATTGTCTCTGTTCATAATGTATTGCAAAAGTAAACAATTTATTTGGCATTTTGCTTTTTTACTTCTATTTTTGCAAAATAAACTTGAAAAGCTGACGGATACCGATGCAAAGAAAAGCGTTAACACTCTATGAGCTCAACTCTCTCGTGCGCGACGTCATTGAGACGACGCTCGATGGCGCCTACTGGGTAGAGGCCGAACTGTCGGAGGCAAGGGAGGTGCATGGGCATTGCTATATGGAACTCGTGCAGAAAGACCTCTTCGGTGCCACGCCCGTGGCCAGGGCTTCGGCCAAATGCTGGCGCAACACGTGGATAAGGCTGAAGCCGAAGTTTGAGCGCACCACAGGGCAGAGCCTCCACGCAGGCATGAAAGTGATGCTGTTGGTGACGGCCAATTTCCATGAGGCCTATGGTTTCTCGTGGATTGTGCAGGATATTGACCCGACCTACACCATGGGCGACATGGCCAGGAAACGGCTGGAGATTATCAACCAACTGAAGGCCGAGAGCGTGTTTGACATGCAGAAAGGGTTGGAGTTGCCGATGTTCGCGCAGCACATCGCCGTCATCTCGAGCGAGGGTGCCGCAGGTTATGGCGACTTCTGCCATCAACTGAAGGAGAACGATGAGGGGTTCTGGTTCTACACCGAACTTTTTCCCGCCGTCATGCAGGGTGCCGACGTCGAGCCGACCGTTATAGCGGCCCTCGACGCCATCAATGACCGCCTCGACGAATTCGACGTGGTGGTGATTATCCGCGGTGGTGGCGCTACGGCCGACATGAGCGGCTTCGATACACTGAGTTTGGCTGAGAACGTCGCCAATTTCCCCATACCGGTGATTACAGGCATCGGCCACGACCGAGACGAGAGCGTGCTCGATATGGTGTCGCACACCAGAGTGAAGACGCCGACGGCCGCTGCCGCATTTCTCGTAGACCATCTTGAAGACGTCTGGCTTCACATCAACGACTGTCAGACGCGGCTGCTCAATGTGGTCAACCGGCGGATGGACTTAGCCAAAGAGCGTCTCAGCCGGTTGGCCGAGCGCATCCCGACGCTGTTCTCGCTGGTGAAGGTACAGCAGACCAACCGCGTTGACCGTCTGGCCAACCGCCTCTCTACGCTGATGCACGAACTGCTGATGCATGAACAATACAGGGTGCAGGCATTGGAGCGTGTCATGCAGCCACTGGCTCAGCAACGGCTGACGACCGAGCGCCATCGGTTGGAGCAACTCGGCATCAGACTGCATTCGGTTGATCCTGCCCTGATGCTGAAGCGCGGATACAGCATCACACGCATCAACGGCAAGGCCGTGCGCGACGCCAGCCAACTGAAGACGGGCGACGAAATAGAGACGCAGCTCGAGAAAGGCACCGTCAAGTCGAAGGTGGTGTAGCGGCAGTTGATAAAAATTTGATTACTAATCCATATATTATATAAGGTATGAAAGAGATTAAATACGAGGAGGCCGTGAAGCAGTTGGAAGACATCGTGAAGCAACTGGAAAACGGAGAACTGGACCTTGACGACATGAGCAGTGAACTGAAGAAGGCGCAACAGCTCATCAAGATTTGCAAGGACCGATTGACAAAAACCGATGAGGAAATCAAGAAAATATTAGAAAATAAATAGAAAATCGCCAAAATAGTTGCAATTTATTATTATTGTTGCTACTTTTGCATCGATTTATGATTTTCGGATTAAATTATATACACTATGAAAGATTTAGATTGGGAGAATTTGACCTTCGGTTACCGTAAGACCGACTACAATGTGAGGTGTTATTATCGTGACGGCAAATGGGGCGAGATTGAGGTGTGTTCCGACGAATACATCAACATGCACATGGCTGCCACCTGCCTTCACTATGGTCAGGAGGCCTTTGAAGGACTGAAGGCTTACCGTTGTCCCGACGGCAAGGTGCGTATCTTCCGTGTGAAAGACAACGCCGCACGCCTGCAGAGTACCTGCGACGGCATCGTGATGCCAAAGGTGCCTACAGAGATGTTTGAGGAAATGGTGAAGAAGGTGGTGCGCCTCAATCAGGAGTGGATACCTACTTATGAGAGTGGTGCTACGCTGTATATCCGCCCGCTGCTCATCGGCATCAGCCCGCAGGTTGGCGTTCATCCGTCCAAGGACTACCTGTTCCTGATCTTCGTCACACCTGTTGGCCCGTACTTCAAGGGTGGTTTTGCCTGCAACAAGTACGCCATCGTGCGTCAGTGGGACCGCTCGGCTCCACTGGGTACCGGTATCTACAAGGTAGGCGGTAACTACGCCGCTTCTCTGCGTGCCCATGTCTTCGCAGCCAGCAAGGGCTATGGTTCCGAGTTCTATCTCGACGCTAAGGAAAAGAAATATGTCGATGAATGCGGCGCCGCCAACTTCTTCGGCATCAAGAACAACACCTATGTGACACCGAAGAGCACGAGCATTCTGCCCTCCATCACCAACAAGAGCCTCATGCAGTTGGCTGAGGATCTGGGTCTGAAGGTGGAGCGTCGTCAGATTCCCGAAGAGGAGTTGCCGACATTCGAAGAGGCCGGCGCTTGCGGCACAGCCGCCGTTATCTCGCCCATCAGCGAGCTCGACGACCTTGACACCGGCAAGACCTACCGTTTCGGTGACAAGCCGGGACCCTGGTCGACAAAGCTCTACGAGACGCTGCGCGGCATCCAGTACGGTACCATCGAGGACAAGCACGGATGGACGACCGTCGTGATTGAGTAAAAGAAAGTGAACCCCAGCAATGGTGCCAAAGCGATAGAAAGCCGGCAAAACTCATCAGTATCAGAAGTCTTGCCGGCTTTCGCATGTATGGATGTTGTCCTGCTTAATCTTCTTTGCCTACTTGATTTTCTTTATTACCCTTGCAGGCGCACCGACGGCAACGCTGTAAGGCGGAATGTCGTGTGTGACTACCGCATTGGCCCCAATGACGCTGCAGCGGCCGATGGTGACATTTTCCAGTATGCAAACATTCTCACCAATCCAGACATTGTCCTCAATGATGATTGGACCTTTCGAACAGATGTCGCGCTTGGCAACGGGGGTGCCGATGTCGTCAGTTGTACCATGAGAATGGTCCTCTATCAGCACATGTGAGCCAACCATTACATCGTTGCCAATAACAATCTTGTTAAAGCAACCAATGTGACAATTGTAATTGAACGAGACATTGTTGCCGATGATGAGCTGGGGTTGGTATTTTATCCCATTATATTTACCAATGCAATCCATTCTCATCCCCGGAGAAGCCTTGAAGTTATCACCAATCTGCATGAATTGCTCGTATCGAAGATGGAAAGGTAATTTGATAGACAGGCCTTCCCCGCAAGATTTGAACCGGGTAGAGGCCCTCAGGTTCAAATATTTAAATTGCATCTTCATCCATATCCCATGCACACCTGACAAGATGAGGTCAAGGGGGAAGATCACTATTTTAACTATCTGTTTGACAGGTTTCTTCATCGTTTATTATCGCACCACATGATTTACAGAAGTTTGCGTCACCGCTGACGCGAGCCGGCTTATGTTTTGGTCACACCAGAAATACCATCCATCCCTGTGGTGCGAAAGCAAATAAATGGTAAATCTGATTAACATTGCAAAAATACAAATATTATTCGATATAGCCTATCCATGCTGACGATTTTTTAGTGGCTAAGTTATTTGCCATGAGTTTCGTGGCTAAAATTAGTTCATTCCAGTTTTATTTCGTAGCTTTGCAGCAGTAATTGCAAGAAAGAGGAATATGCTTAAATACATACTGTCCATTACCCCGGTAGCCTTCCTGATAGTCTTCCTTTCTGTTGTCATCCGTGTGTATGGCATTGACGCGTTGTCAGGGCCGAGCCAGTTGGTGCTTATCGTCTCCACCGGCATCGCCGTTCTCATCGCCATACTTTATTTCCATAGCACATGGAAGGAACTGGAAGGGGAGATCAACCGCTCCATCGGCAGCATCGGGTCGCCAATTGTCATCCTGTTGCTTATCGGACTGCTGTCGGGTACATGGATGGTGAGCGGCATCGTACCCATGCTCATCTACTACGGCATGCAGATCATCAATCCCCACGTATTCCTCATCACGAGTTGTCTCATCAGCGCCATCGTATCGGTGATGACCGGCAGCTCTTGGACGACGGTCGCCACCATTGGTGTCGCCCTCATGGGCATCGGCAAGGCTGAGGGCTTCAGCGACGGTTGGACGGCAGGCGCCATTCTCTCCGGTGCTTATTTCGGCGATAAGATGTCGCCATTGTCCGATACCACCGTCCTTGCCTCTTCGCTCTGCGGTACACCGTTGTTCACGCATATCAAGTATATGACGATAACGACCGTTCCCGCCTTTACCATCACGCTGATCATCTTCCTCGTAGCCGGTTTCCTCGTTCCGTCAACAGGCGCTATCGACACCTCACTGTTCACTACCGCCTTATCGTCGAAATTCGACCTCAGTCTCTGGCTTCTGCTGGTACCGATAGCGACGGGCTGGATGATTTACAGGAAGATGCCTGCCATCATCGTGCTCTTCGTCTCATCGTTGCTTGCCGTCATCTTCGCCGTTATCTTCCAACCGCAAATCCTTGCCGAGGTGAGTGGAGTGGGGAAGCGCGTTGTCGGCTCGATGCCTTCGGCTGTGGTACTGTTCAAGGGCGCGATGGTCAGCGGCTTCGGATCGACCGCCATCGACAGCGGCTTCAAGCCTGTCAACGACCTGCTTGCCACGCGGGGCATGGCGGGAATGCTCAACACCGTTTGGATTATCCTCTGCGCCATCTGCTTCGGCGGCGTACTCAAAGCCAGCGGCATGTTAGCCAACATCGTCAGTTTGGTCATCCCGCTCACCAAGACACGCGTGGGACTCGTAGCCTCAACCGTCTTCTCCGGCATCTTCTTCAATGCTACAGCAGCCGACCAGTTCCTCTCCATCATGCTCAATGCCAGCATGTTTGGTGAAATCTATAAAAAGGAAGGCTATGAGCCACGACTATTGAGCCGAAGCATTGAGGACTCAAGCACTGTGACCTCTGTCCTCATTCCATGGAGCACCTGCGGCATGACGCAGTCCACGGTACTCAACGTGCCGACGCTCACTTATCTGCCTTATTGCTTCTTCAATATTCTCGCGCCCATCACCAGCATCATCATTGCCGCTACCGGGTTTAAGATTTACAGGAAGGTCAAATCATAGATATAATGGCGAAAGACAAAAGGCCCTCCCATTAACACTGGGTGGGCCTTTTGTCATTGTCAGATGATGCTTTCGACTATTAGAAGTTGATGTTCACCTTGTATTCGGGTATAATCTGCCGACGAAGCAGCCTGTTTTGCAGACAGTTTTGCAGCCAGTGTAGTGGCCGGTCTTGTGCCGGCCACTACACTGGTTGATTCGCAGGCTCCTACGGGGTACTAATTGTAATGACTGGACTTCCGGACTTCTGTCTTCCGGACTTCCAAATAGCTCCTAACCCTTCGGCGTTCCCTTATTGGCTAAGAACACGCCGACAAGAATGAATAAACTGCCGAGCGAGGCCATCCATGTCATATGCTCATGCAACACAATGCCACTGGTGACCATTGTGCTGATTGGGTTGAGGTAGATGTAGTTGCTGGCTGTCAGCGCACCAAGCCGCTTGCTCACGAAGCTCCATAAGGCAAAGCAAGTGAAGCTGGCGATGAGTCCGAGAAATAGCAGGTTGCCGGCGACGATGGGGTGGGTGAGACCCGACAATGGAAACGACCATGGCTTCACCAAAAAGACCGGAAGCACCGTGAGAAGACCATAGAAAAACACCTTACGCGTGAGAAATACCACATTGTAATGGCTCATACGCCGCAGCAACAGACTGTAAGTGGCCCAACACAAAGCCGCAGACAGTGCGAGGATATCGCCTAATGGATTAATCTTCAAATAAATATGTCCATTAAATACCACCAACGACACACCTACCGTTGCAGCCAGCGAACCGAAGATAAGTGGGCGGCTCGCCTTAACATCTTTGTAGACGAGCAGCGCCAATAGCGTGGTGAGCAACGGCGCCGTACAGACGATGATGGACACATTATTGACATAGCCCACCTTGACAGCAACGTTCTCGGTGATGAAATAAAGCGAGCCGCCTGTGATGCCCAACACCACCAGCCGCAACTCGTCGGCCACGTTGTCGGCCCACAGTTTATGAGGCGAGATGAGCCAAATGCAGGCATACGCCAAAAGAAAGCGCACGAAGAATATTTCGTGCGCTTGCATGCCGTGATTGAGCAGTACCTTGGAGTTGACAAACGTCACGCCCCACGTCAGCACCACTACCACGGCAAGTAGATGGTAAGGCCACCGCCTTGGCATGTGCTACAGTTTGATAACTAAGTACTTACTGACGCTCCAGAAGATGGAGGCATCCTTGATGTGGAGGGTTGAGGTACCGTTGTTGTTCTTCACAATCTCGTAGGAGTCCGACGGCATCTGCGTCATGATCTTCGGATCAGACGAATTGAGACGGATATCGTTGTAGTTGCGGATATCGACACGCGAGAAGCCGGTGGCATTGAGGTTGGATACATTAACCTTCTTCTTGGCCAGGAAACCGCCCTTGATGATGCCCTTGGCCTTCAGTTCCTTGGAAGTGCCAATGACCACGAAGCCCGTGTGGAGTGAGGCATCCTGCTCGGCGATGGTCGTCTGCTGTGTCTCTACGGTCTTACGCTGCGTCTCTACGGTTTGGTTGAGTTGTGTGTTGGTTGTCGTGAGACTGTTGACGTTCTTTGTGAGCTCGGCGATGTTGGCATCCTTGTCATTGAGTTGCTTCTGCAGTTCAGCAATCTTAGCATCTTTCTCGTTGAGCTGCGCCTTGTAGTTGGCGATGAGTTTGGCAATACGCTGACCGTAAGCCGACTTGTTGCCTGCCACTTCCGCCTCAAGTTCAGCGATGCGGTCACGCTGGCGCTGGAGCAACTGACCGAGGTTCTGCAACTGGGCCTGCAGCTCGGCTTTATTGAAATGACCGTGCTCGGGTGAGTCCATCTCCTTGATGATGCCTTCCTGTGCCGAGATACTGTCGAGACCGGTCGACATGACGTTGACAAAGTCGGTCATCTGACGGATATCGTCTTGATGCAGACTGTCGGCGCGTGAAAGGGAATCAAGTTGTGACTGAAGCTCTGATTTGCTTGCACCTTTATTACAGCCCGTGAACGCAGTCCCCATGAGGAAAGCGAACAGGCTGAGAATGATAATCTTCCTTGCTTTCATACCTTAAACGATTTAAAGTTAACGTGCTGCAAATTTATGGAAATATGATAGACAATGTACCATTTGACCATTGTTTTTACTATTTTTTATGATTTGCCTCATCGTTTGTCCACTTTTCGCTATAACTTTGCAGTCGGAAAGGATTATATCATAGCATTTTTATGGACACGGCACGAAAGATCAACAAAGTGGAGCTGCGAAATCTTCGCATGGAGGATTACGACCAACTCGCCAAGTCGTTCAGGCGCATCTATGCCAATCACGACGTTTTTTGGACGCATAAGCAAATCAAGAAACTCATCACCATATTCCCCGAGGGACAGGTCGTCATCATTGCCGACGACAAGATTGTGGGCTGCGCGCTGAGCATCATTGTGGATTACAACATGGTGCAGGGCGACCACACCTATGCGCAGGTGACGGGCAACGAGACCTTCGACACCCACAATCCAAACGGTAACATTCTTTATGGCATCGAGGTGTTTATCCACCCCGACTACCGTGGACTCAGATTGGGCCGCCGTATGTATGAGTACCGCAAGGAACTCTGCGAGAAACTCAACCTGAAGGCCATCATGTTTGGCGGGCGCATACCCAACTACCACAAGTATGCCGACAAGATGAGGCCGAAGGAATATATCGAGAAGGTGCGCTCGCGTGAGATTTACGATCCGGTGCTCAACTTCCAACTGTCTAACGATTTCCACGTGCGACGCGTGATACGCAACTATCTGCCCAATGATGAGGAGTCGTGCCACTGCGCCTGCCTGCTGCAGTGGGACAATATCTATTATCAGCCGCCAACCGAACAGAAGAAGGTGGAGCGCAAGCCGACGGTCAGACTTGGTATGGTGCAATGGCAGATGCGACCCTACAAGGATGTAGACGACCTGATGGAGCAGGTGGAGTTCTTCGTTGACTCGGTGTCGAGCTACAAAGCCGACTTCGTTGTCTTCCCAGAATATTTCAACGCACCGCTCATGGCGCCGTTCAACAAGATGGGAGAGGCCCAGAGCATCCGCGCTTTGGCGCAGTATACCGAGAAGATACGTGACCGGTTCCGCGAATTCGCCATCAGCTACAACATCAACATCATTACAGGTTCGATGCCGCTGATCAAGGATGACGGCGCACTCTACAATGTCGGCTTCCTTTGCCGCAGAGACGGTTCGATAGGTATGTACGAGAAAATCCACGTCACCCCCGATGAGAAGAAATACTGGGGCCTGAGTGCCGGCAATTCGGTGCAGACATTCGACACCGACTGCGGTCGCATCGGTATCTTGATTTGCTATGATGTTGAGTTCCCTGAATTGTCGCGTCTCATGGCCAACAAAGGTATGCAGATACTCTTCGTGCCTTTTATGACCGACACCCAAAACGCCTATACGCGTGTCAGGGTCTGCGCACAGGCCAGAGCCATTGAGAATGAATGCTACGTGGCTATTGCCGGTAGCGTAGGCAACCTGCCGAAGGTGCAGAACATGGATATACAATATGCGCAGTCGGCGGTATTCACGCCGTGCGACTTCGCCTTCCCTTATGACGGACGACGCGCCGAGGCTACGCCCAACACCGAGATGATTCTCGTGGCCGATGTCGACCTCAATCAACTCAATGAACTCCACACCTACGGCAGCGTGCGCAATCTGCGCGACCGCCGCAACGACCTCTATGAATTGCGGTTTAAGGGTGCGACGAAACAAGCGGAAGATTAGCTTCGCTTGCCCAGTTCCCAGAATGCGACAGCTGAAGCGGCGGCCACATTAAGCGAATCGACACCATGGGCCATGGGGATGCGTACAACATAGTCGGTGCTGTCGATGGTTTCAATCGGCAGTCCGTCTCCCTCCGTTCCCATGACAATGGCCAGTCGGTCGATGGCCTTCAACCGTGGATCGTCAAGGGCGATGCTGTCGTGGCGTAGCGCCATGGCTACAGTCTTGAAACCATAGTCGTGAAGGCTGTTGATGGGTGTCTCAAGCCAAGTCCACGGCAACAGAAATACGCTTCCCATCGACACGCGTATTGCCCTGCGGTTGAACGGGTCGCATGATGTTGGCGTAAGCAATGCTCCATCGATGCCGAGCGCAGCCGCCGAACGGAAGATGGCACCGATATTAGTGGTGTCAACCACACCGTCGATGACTACCAATCGTCTGGCACCTTTGCAGATGTCGTTGAGCGGTCGGGGCTGTGGACGCCGCATGGCGCATAGCACGCCACGTGTGAGGGTATAGCCCGTGAGCTGCGCCAACAACTCCCTCGGTCCGGTATAGACAGGAATGTCACCCGAGGCGGCAATGATGTCGGCAGCGTCGCCGGTGATATGCTTGGCCTCACAGAGCAGCGACAACGGTTGGTAACCCGCCTGCAGCGCCACTCGGATGACCTTAGGGCTTTCCACAATGATGACGCCGTCCTCGGGGTGGAGTCGGTTGCGCAACTGATGGTCGGTGAGCTGGTGATAGACCGCCGTACCCGGAACGTCAAGACTTGAGATATGTATTATCGGCATGATCGAACGCTGCTAATATAAAAGATGTGCATTTACGCAATGTCAAGCCCCATAATATAGTCGTTCATAAAATAGCCGTTACCGATGTCGTAGTCGCCTTGGCGCAACTTCCGCATGCCGAGATGCTCGTAGAAATGCAGGGCGCGGTTGTAGCGATTGACATGCAGCTCGACGCAGCATGGGGTGGGGCAGTGCTGCTTGATCCATGTGATGGCCTCGTTGAATAACAGTTTGCCGAGTCCATGTCCTTGGCAGTCGGGTAAAACATAAATCTTCTGCAGTTCTACGACATCATCGCCTAATGGCTGCACCGAGACGTAGCCGACATCCTTACCTTGTTCGTCTGTATATATAAGATAGGTGTGTCCGTCTTCCTTCATTTGCTTTGTCAGGCTCGCCGTGGAATACATCATATCCATCATGTAATCACACTGTTCGGGGGTGATGATATCCTTGTAGGTGTCGGGGAAGGCTATCTTGGCCATGGCCTGAATGGCCGGTATGTCTTTGAGTGAAGCTGTTCTGAAACTCATTGTAGTAGGGGATTAATATGCTATGTCTATAAATCTCTGGCTGTGTAAAAGAAAGAAGGGAACAACTTTAAAAGTCATTCCCTTCTTCTCCTATGTAATTGCCTATTGTTAAAGTAGTCGGTAAGGGAATCGAACCCTTATGCCAAGATTGAGAATCTTGTATCCTAACCGTTAGATGAACCGACCGTTAGCCCCTTCGAATGTATGCTGCGGAAGCTGGGGGATTCGAACCCCCGGTACGCGTAATTGCGCACGGCAGTTTAGCAAACTGCTGGTTTCAGCCACTCACCCAAACTTCCTTTTTATAAGTTTGTTCTGTAAACTTACAGCATTTTTTCGAATGCGAGTGCAAAGGTACTCAAAAGTTTCTATCCGCCAAAACTTTTGGCTCACTTTTTTTAAATTATTTTCCGTCAACAGCGGCCATCAAAGCATTCGTTGCGCCTTATCATGTTGTGAATAAGAATATTACACCGCTGATGCCGATATAGGCGTAAACCACGTATCGAAACAGCCGTGAGGGCAGATGACGGAAAACATAGCCGCCAATCAGCATTCCGAGAACGACACCGCCAATACCATAAAGATAGGCGTGACCAACGGCGAGGGTCAGGTAACCGTTGTAGGCCCTGAAGACCAACATGCTGAGATTGCCGAGTAAGAAATAGGTCTGCGCCAGCGCCATATAATGCTCCTTATCGCGCTCGGCCTGGATGAAATAAACCACAGCCGGCGGACCCTGCATGCCAAAGAATCCGCCCATAAGACCGCTGAGAATGCCGGCGCCGACCTGCGTCCTCACGTTCGGCTTGAGTTTGATGCGCGTGCTGAAGAAGGAGAAATAGATGCTCGTCAGGATGAGGACAACACCGAGCACACGGCGCAATACGACATCGTCGATGGATTTCAAGCAGAAGATTGCAGCTGTAGAAAGCATGATGAACACCAACAGAATGACACGCAAGTGGCGCCAGACGATGTAGCGGCGCATGCGGAAACTGACGACGGCTGACGTAGTCATCGCCAACAATCCCGACAACGTCGTCGCCTCGCCATACGATGGCATCAGCAGCGGCAGCACCGTCATGATGAAGATGCCAAAGCCAAAGCCTGTCGTCCGCTGAATGAAGCTGGCGAGGATGCTGAGCAGGAATATATCGATAGGGATGTTCATACGCAATCTTTATTTATCATAATCGGCATAAGGTCGACATCTGATATTGAATCGCAAGCGGTACGATGCTGAGACTTACCTTATGCAATATGCGATGTTTGGTCGAGCCTTAGAGATTGTCGCGGTCCTCCTGCGTCGTTTCCATGATGGCGGCGGCCAGACTGTCAGCCGACTGCACGATGCAGCAAAGCGGATACTCTTGTCGGGCCGTATCGTAGCAACGCTCATCCTCATAGGAGTTCATATTAAGACCGAACGCACCCATGTGCCAGCGGATTGCGAGCATCTCATCGTCGTGAAGGTCAAGACCGCTGAGCAGCAGCATGATGACCGACTTCTCACCGTGGCCCATCGGGAAATCCTTATAGCTGACATTGTAGCCTTCGGCGTCTTCCCACTGTCCGAGTTTATTCTTGCGCTTCTTTATTGTACGCTTGTAAATATCTGTTTTACAGACATCATGCAGCAATGTGGCAATGACGACGCTCTCACGCTTTACCTCGCCGGCTGAAGCCGCGTCGATGGTCTTGAGCCCGTCATAAATCATCAGTCCCGCGCGACAAACATTGAGGCTGTGCTGACACAGTCCGCCGGGAATGTTCAGATGGTGGCCGGCTGAGGCGGGAGCCTCAAAGAAGCCGCCTTTCTCCAGATCCTCAATGACATAGTCCATGCCCTCGCGCTTGGTTTCGCGAAGCAAACGCTCAAACTCTTCCTTGTTCTTTTCCTTGTCTATATCCATTATATTCAGCTAATAAAGTTTTAACGCGACAAAATTAATAAAAATAGCTTAGAAATCTTTTGCACAAATAATAGAAAATGTGTAACTTTGAAAACAAAACGCTAAAACGTAATGATAGAGCAAAGCCAATACAGGCAGTTACTGCAACAACTGAAGCATGTCGTCCCTGACGACCGTATATATACCGACGAGTTGCGTACCCTTGGTTGGGGTACCGACGCCAGTTTTTATCACATGGTGCCAAAGATGGTGATACGTTCTGACAATGAGCAGGAAGTGTCGCAAATCATCCAATGCTGCGCCGCCAATCATGTGCCATTCACGTTTCGAGCCGCCGGCACCTCGCTGTCGGGCCAGAGCGTGAGCGACTCCGTACTGATTGTCGCCGGCAAGCATTGGGAGAAATACCACATCAGCGACGACCACAACACCATCACCATGCAACCGGGTCTTATCGGCGGTCGTGTCAACAGGATTCTGAAGCCGATGGGGCGCCTCTTCTCCCCCGACCCTGCCTCCATCAACAGTTCGATGGTGGGTGGCATCGTCGTCAACAACGCCTCCGGTATGAGTTGCGGCGTGCATGCCAACTCCGACCACATGTTGCTGTCGGTGCGCATCGTTCTTGCCGACGGCACGGTGCTCGACACCGGCGATGCACATAGCCGTGAGCTGTTCCGCCAGACCCATGGCGATTTCATCAAACGTATTGAGGCTCTGCGCGACAAGGTGAGGGCCAACAAGCCCCTCGCCGACCGTATCCGCAGGAAATATTCCATCAAGAACGTGACGGGTCTCAACATCAGACCGCTCGTGGCATACGATGATCCGTTTGATATCATCGCCCACTCCATCGTCGGCTCTGAAGGCACGCTGGCCTTTCTCTCCGAGGTGACGATGCGCACGCTTCACCTCTATCCTTTCCATGCCACGGCAATGGTTTATTTCCATCGCATGGTCGATGGCTGCCATGCCATTGTGGAAATGAAGAAATTGCAGTCGGAGGAGTCCGACCTTAAGATGAGCGCCGAGCGGCAGGCCGTCAAATGCGCTGAGATGCTCGACTATCTGTCGTTGGCCTCCGTCGACGATCCCGTTTATCTGCAGTATAAGAAAGATGTTGATGCAGGCAAGGTTCCAGGTGTTGAGCCCGGTGACTACCACAATCTGACGGCCGTACTGACTGAGACGCGCGCCACATCGCATGAGGCGCTGCTCCGCAATGTCGAGGCCATCAGCAAGGTGCTGTCGGGCTACGACCTCTACCAACCACTGACATTTACTGAAGACGATAAGACGTCGGCCCGTTATTGGGCCATCCGTCAAGGCATCTTCCCCACCGTCGGCGGCATGCGCCCTGTGGGCACAAGCTGCCTCATCGAAGATGTTGCCTTCCCCATCGACGTACTACCCGAGGCTACGGTCAAGTTGCAGCAGATTATCGCTGACCACGGCTATAAGGACGGTTGCATCTACGGTCATGCACTTGAGGGTAATTACCATTTCATCCTCAACCAAAGCTTCAAGGAGAGCAAGGAAGTGGAGCGCTATGCCAACATGATGCATGAGGTGGTGAAACTCGTCGAGCACTACGACGGTTCATTGAAGGCCGAGCATGGCACCGGCCGCAACATGGCGCCCTTCGTCAAGGAAGAATGGGGCGAGGAAGCCTTCGGCGTGATGTGTGAGCTGAAGGACATCTTCGATCCCGAGCACCTGCTCAACCCCGGCGTCATCTTCAACGACGACCCCAACTGCTTCATCGAGCACCTGAAACAACTCCCCAAGCTGGAGTTCGACTTCGACCGCCTGCCCGACGGCGTGAAATACGCCACGGCGATGGGTGCCAAGGAGTCCTCCACGCAGGAGATGATCGAGGGCGTGAAGCGAGCCAACAAATGTATCGAATGCGGCTTCTGCGAAGTCAACTGCCTCAGTTGTGGGTTGACGCTATCCTCACGCATGCGCATCGCCACCCAACGCGAGATCATGCGGCTTAAGTCGACCGGCAACGCCGATGATGCCGCCCGCGCCAAGAGACTGATGAAGCTCTACCGTTACTATGGCAACCAGACCTGCGCCGCCGACGGACTCTGCGCCACCTCCTGCCCGATGAAGATCAACACCGGCGACCTCACCCATCTGCTCCGTCAGGAGATTATGGACGACAGCCCGGCTGCTTATGGCGTCGGCAACTTCGCCGCCAAGCACATGCGGGGCATAGAGAATGTGGTGAGACGTGTGCTGGAAGTAGCCAACTTTGGACATACTCTATTGGGAACCAAGCTGATGAGTGCACTCACTCAAGCTATGCATAAAGTCGGCATTCCACTCTGGACGCCCGCCATGCCCAAGGCCCATTATATGAAAGAGGAGTTGCTGCAAGGCACCAACGACATGACCGAAGCCAACCGGGCGAAGACCGGTGCAGCCACAACTGAGGCGCCATTGAAGGTGGTTTACTTCCCGAGCTGCCTCAATCAGACGATGGGCTTGGCCAAGGGCGCTCCCGTCAAGAAGACGGTGGTCGCCGAGATGGTCGAGCTGGCCAACAAAGCCGGTTACGAGGTGATCTTCCCCAAGAACATGCGTGGACTATGCTGCGGCCAGATTTGGGAGAGCAAGGGTATGATGGACATTGCCGACCGCAAGACGGCTGAGCTCGAGCAGGCGCTGTATGAGGCCAGCGATGGCGGCCGCTATCCGGTGCTCTGCGACCAGAGTCCTTGTCTGCACCGCATGCGGAAGATGATGACGCGCGTCAAACTGTATGAGCCGGCCGAATTCATCCTCACCTTCCTCAAGCCCCGTCTGCATTTCCACCAGCTCCACCGCACCGTTGCCGTCCACACCACCTGCTCCATGCGCGAGATGAACCTCATGGACGACCTCGTCAAGCTGGCGCAGTTATGTGCCGATAAGGTGATTGTACCCGAGGGCGTCGGTTGCTGTGGCTTCGCCGGCGACCGCGGCTTCATCCATCCCGAGATGAACCGCTACGCCCTGCGTCACCTGCGCGAGGAGATTGAGGCCAACCACGTTACCGTAGGCTACAGCAACAGCCGCACTTGCGAGATTGGACTGCAATATCATTCGGGCATTCCTTACATGAGCATCGTGTATCTCGTCAACGAGGCTACCGACTGAGTCAACGACGCTACCGGATAAGTAACATCGCTATTGACTAATTTTAGTATACTGGCTATAACCAACTGCGTTGCCTTTCGCACAGCGCTTGGTTATAGCCAGCTTTCGTTAATGATGCAAGATGAATGAATAAAACATTCAATTTTATGCGCTTCGACTTCATACAACGTTTACAGTTTGACTGAATTTGGCCCAATTTCGTATCAAATCGTTGTTTTAATGTTAAAATCATCTTTTTGTTTGAAGAAAACGCTCCGTCCTTGCTACAATTAGAAAGCAATTTCGTACTTTTGCATGTAGATTGATAGGTAAAATACAAAAACAATTGCACATGCAAAGAAATGGATTGTACAACAGTGCCTACGAGCACGACGCGTGCGGCGTAGGTATGGTGGTGAATATCCACGGAGGTAAAAGTCATCAGTTGGTTGACGATGCACTGAAAGTGTTGGAGAATCTGAGACATCGTGGCGCCGAGGGCGCTGACGGCAAGACCGGCGACGGAGCCGGCATCCTGCTGCAGATTCCACACGAGTTTATTCTTCTTCAAGGCATCCCGGTACCCGAAAAGGGAAAATACGGTACTGGTTTGATTTTCCTGCCTAAGGATGAGGCCCGTCAGCAGAAGATTCTCTCCATCATGATTGAGGAGATTGAGCGCGAGGGTTTGCAGCTGATGCATCTCCGTACGGTACCCACCAATCCCGACTGTCTTGGTGAGGCTGCTGCAGCCACCGAACCTGCCATCAAACAGGTGTTTATCACTGGTGTCAGCGATGACAAGGTAGCCACGTTCGAACGCTCCTTATATATAATAAGGAAGAAGATTGAGCGCCGCATCGACGACAAGGACTTCTACATCTGCTCGCTATCCAGTAAGAACATTGTCTATAAAGGTATGCTGTCGAGCCTTCAGCTCCGGCAATACTATCCCGACCTGACCAACAGCTATTTCACCAGTGGTCTGGCCCTGGTTCACAGCCGTTTCTCCACCAACACCTTTCCCACATGGTCGTTGGCTCAGCCGTTCCGTCTGTTGGCCCACAACGGTGAGATCAACACCATCCGCGGCAACCGCTCGTGGATGAAGGCGCGCGAGGCTGTGCTGTCGTCCGACGCTTTGGGCGACATCCATGAGATTTCGCCGATTATCCAGCCGGGCATGAGTGACTCCGCCTCGCTGGACAATGTGTTCGAGTTCTTCGTGATGAACGGCATGTCACTGCCTCAGGCACTGAGCATTATGGTACCTGAGAGCTTCAACGACAAGAACCCCATCTCGGAAGACCTGAAGGCTTTCTATGAGTATCACTCCATCCTGATGGAGCCGTGGGATGGTCCTGCCGCCCTACTCTTCAGCGATGGCCGCTACGCCGGTGGCATGCTCGACCGCAATGGTCTGCGCCCAGCCCGTTATACCATCACCAAGACCGGTACGATGGTGGTCGCCTCCGAGGTAGGTGTGATGGATTTCGACCCGACGGTGATTGCCGAGAAGGGTCGTCTGCAGCCGGGTAAGATGCTGCTGGTCGATACCCAGGAGGGCAAGATTTATTACGATGGCGAAATCAAGGAGCGCCTCGCCTCTGAGCACCCTTATCGCCAGTGGCTCAACACCAACCGCATTCAGCTCGAGAAGATCCACACCGGCCGTAAGGTTTCCAATGCCGTAGACAACCTCGAGGCCAAAGAGGTGGCCTTTGGTTTCGGCGAGGAAGATATTCAAGACACCATCATCCCGATGGCTACGCAGGGCAAGGAGCCCACCGCATCAATGGGTAACGATACGCCGCTGGCCGTACTGTCGACGAAGCCGCAGATTTTCTTCAACTACTTCCGCCAGCAGTTCGCTCAGGTCACCAACCCCGCCATCGACTCCATCCGCGAGGAACTGGTGATGAGTCTTACTGAATACATCGGTCGCGTGGGCACGGGCATCCTCAATCCCGACGAGACCAACTGTAAGATGGTGCGTCTGCCCCACCCCATCCTGACCAACAGTCAGCTTGACATTCTGCAGAATATCCGATATAAGGGCTTCAACACCAAGAAGTTGAGCATCACGTTCACGCCTGCCGAGAGTGGCACCGAGCATCCGGGCGATGCACTGCGTGAGGCCATCACTAAGCTCTGCCACGACGCTGAGCAAAGCGTGGATGAGGGCTACAACTACATCATCCTCTCCGACCGCGACGTCGACGACAACCACATCGCCATCCCGTCGTTGCTGGCGGTGAGTGCCGTCCACCACTACCTCATCAATGTCGGCAAGCGTGTGCAGACCGCACTGATTGTGGAGAGCGGAGAGATACGCGAGGTGATGCACGCCGCCTTGCTGTTGGGCTACGGTGCATCCGCACTCTGTCCTTACATGACCTACGCCATTCTCGACGACCTCGTCAAGAAAGGTAAGATACAGGAGAACTACGCCACTGCTGAAGCCAACTACATCGCAGCCGTCAAGAAGGGCTTGCTCAAGATTATGGCCAAGATGGGTATTTCGACCATCCGCTCCTATCGCGGTGCACAGATCTTCGAGGCTGTCGGTCTGTCGGAGAGCCTGCTCCGCACCTATTTCGGTACCGAAGTGAGCACCATCGGCGGTATCGGACTCGACACCATCGCCCGCGACGCCGTGCGCTTCCACAACAAGGCCAATGAGGAGCTCAAGAAGGGCAGCGACATTCCATTGCCCAACCTCGGACAGTTCCACTGGCGCCACGACGGTATCAAGCATGCCTGGAACCCGGAGACCATCGCTACGTTGCAGCTGGCCACCCGCACGGGCAACTACGACCTGTTCAAGAAATACGAGGCGCTGGTCGACGACCAGCCTGAGCCCATCTTCATCCGCGACTTCCTCGACTTCAAGCGCAATCCCATAGATATTAACAAGGTGGAGCCTGTCAAGAGCATCGTCAAGCACTTCGTCACCGGTGCCATGTCGTTCGGCGCCTTGTCGAAGGAGGCCCACGAGGCCCTGGCGCTGGCCATGAACGCCATCGGCGCGCGCTCCAACACCGGTGAGGGCGGCGAGGACAACGAGCGCTATCACGCTACTGTAGACGGCATCAGCCTCTCCAGCAAGACCAAGCAGGTGGCCTCGGGCCGTTTCGGCGTAACCACCGAGTATCTGGTCAATGCTGAGGAAATCCAGATTAAGGTCGCTCAGGGGGCCAAGCCTGGTGAGGGCGGTCAGCTGCCCGGCTTCAAGGTGAATGAGATTATCGCCAAGACGCGTAACTCCATTCCCGGCATCTCGCTTATCTCACCTCCGCCTCACCACGACATCTACTCCATTGAGGACCTGAAGCAGCTCATCTTCGACCTGAAGAATGTCAATCCGAAGGCTGCCATCAGCGTGAAGCTCGTTGCCGAGAGCGGTGTGGGTACCATCGCCGCCGGTGTGGTCAAGGCCAAGGCCGACCTCGTCGTCATCTCCGGCGCCGAAGGTGGTACGGGTGCATCACCGGCCTCCAGCATGCGCTTCGCCGGCATCTCACCCGAAATCGGTATCGCCGAGACCCAGCAGACGCTGGTCAAGAACGGACTGCGCTCGCTCGTACGCCTGCAGGTCGACGGCCAGCTGAAGTCGGCCCGCGACGTCATCATGCTCGCCCTGCTCGGTGCAGAGGAATTTGGTTTCGGTACGGCAGCCCTCATCACCCTCGGTTGCGTAATGATGCGCAAATGCTCGCAGAACACCTGCCCGATGGGTGTGGCTACGCAGAATCCGAAGCTCCGCGCCCACTTCCGCGGCGACTATCACTACGTCATCAACTTCTTCAAGTTCCTGGCTGAGCACGTGCGTGAGTATCTGGCCGAGATGGGCTACACCTCGCTCAACGATATCGTCGGCCACACCGAACTGCTCGTTCCCCGCGACACTTCGAAGATATGGGATCCCGTTGCTCCGATGATCAAGGACAAATGGAACAGCCTCGACTTCAGCCGTTTGGAGAAGCGAGAGACGGGCGACGTGAGCCTCTACTGCACCAAGACGCAGGACCACGAGCTCAACAACCTCCTCGACCAGCAGATCATCGCCGGTTCACAGCGGTCAATCTCCGACAAGGAGGAGGTCAACCTCGACTTCGCCATCCGCAACACCAACCGCGCCGTCGGCTGTATGCTCTCGGGCATCATCGCCTCGAAATACGGTGAGGAGGGTCTGCCCGACGACACCATCAACGTTCGCTTCAAAGGTTCTGCCGGTCAGAGCTTCGGCGCCTTCCTTGTTCACGGCGTCAACTTCAAGCTCGAGGGCGAGACCAACGACTACTTTGCCAAAGGTCTGTCGGGTGGCCGCATCTCCATCCTGCCGCCTATCCGCAGCAACTTCAATGCCGAAGACAACATCATCGCCGGCAACACGGGCCTCTATGGCGCCACGTCGGGTGAGTTGTATATCAATGGTAAGGTCGGTGAGCGCTTCGCCGTGCGTAACTCTGGTGCCATCGCCGTCGTCGAGGGTGCCGGTGACCACTGCTGTGAATACATGACCGGTGGCCGCGTGGTGGTGCTGGGTAAGACCGGGCGCAACTTCGCCGCTGGTATGTCAGGCGGTGTGGCTTACGTCTGGGATAAGGACCACGACTTCGATTTCTATTGCAACATGGGCATGGTGGAGATCAACCTCGTCGAGGATACCACCTACCGTAAGGAACTGCATGAGCTCATCCGCCAGCATTATCTCTACACCGGTTCGAAGCTTGCACGCACGATGCTCGACGACTGGAACCGCTATGTGGAGGACTTCATCCAGGTAGTTCCAATCGAGTACAAGCGTGTGCTGCAAGAGGAGCAGGTGAAGAAGCTGCAGCAGAAGATTGCTGACATGCAGAGAGATTACTAATATTTCGGCAAACGAATAAATCAAAAGAAAATGGGAAATCCTAAAGGTTTTTTGGAGGTAGAGCGCAAGGAGGCCGGCTACCGTCCAATACATGATAGAATACACGACTTTGGCGAGGTGGAGCAAACCCTCAACAGCAACGACCGCCGCTTGCAGGCCAGCCGTTGCATGGACTGCGGTGTGCCTTTCTGCCATTGGGCCTGCCCCCTGCACAACAAGACGCCGGAATGGAACGACGCACTGTATAAAGGCGACTGGAAACTGGCTTACGAGTTGCTCAGCGAGACTAACGACTTCCCCGAGTTCACGGGCCGCGTCTGTCCTGCACTCTGCGAGAAGGCCTGCGTGCTCAATCTGATGGAGCATGAGCCTACGACCAACCGTGAGAACGAGGCTGCCATTGCGGAGCATGCTTATCAGGAGGACTACGTCGTGCCCCGCATCCCCGAGCGCAATGGCAAGAAGGTGGCTGTGGTCGGCGCAGGTCCGTCGGGCCTGAGCGTAGCCACCCGACTCAACCAGATGGGCTACGAGGTGACCGTCTATGACGCCCGCGAGAATGCCGGTGGACTGCTGCGCTTTGGCATTCCTAACTTCAAGCTCAATAAGGCCATCATCGACCGCAAGATGGACGTTCTCCTCAAGGAAGGCATCAAGTTTGTCTACAACACCATGCTCGTGCCCGATGACAGCACTGCCATCAACATTCAGAATGACCCGCTGTTAGGCAAGGACAAGAAAGTTACGGCCAGCCAGTTGTCGAAGGACTACGACGCCGTGGTCATCTGCACCGGTACGCCGGAGGCCCGCGACCTGAAGATACCCGGACGCGACCTGAAGGGTGTTTACTTCGCACTCGAGATGCTCACCCAGCAAAACCGCGTCCTCGCCGGTGAGGAGTTTACGAAAGATCAACTCGTCAATGCCAAGGGCAAGGATGTGCTGATCATCGGCGGTGGCGACACTGGCTCCGACTGTATCGGTACGGCTCACCGTCAGGGTTCAAAGAGCGTCACACAGATTGAGATCATGCCGCGCCCCGTCGAGGGTCCCGATGATCCGAAGAACCCCTGGCCCAACTGGCCCCGCACGCTGAAGACGACCTTCGCGCACGAGGAGGGTTGCGTGCGCCGCTGGAACATCAACTCGCTCGAGTTCATCGGCAAGAACGGCAAGGTGACGGGCGTCAAGGTGCAGGAAATCAAGTGGGAGCCCAATCCCGACGGTGGCCGCCCCATCATGAAGCCTGCCAAGGACCCAGAGATCATCAAGGCCGACATGGTGCTGCTGGCCATGGGCTTCCTACGCCCGCAGCAACCCGAGTACCCCAAGAACGTGTTCGTCGCCGGCGATGCCGCCAATGGCGCCAGCCTTGTGGTGCGTGCATTGGCCAGCGGTCAGGACATGGCAAACAAAGTAAACCAGTACTTACAAAATAAGTAATTTTACCTATCAAGTAATCAAGTTGGTTAAGGCGGAGCATCAGCGGATGCCCCGCCTCTTTCGTACCGCAGATTCCGCAGAGGAATCGGTCTCACGCAGATATCGCTGAGCGCGTAGAGAAATTACTCTCACGCAGATTTCGCGGATCTCGCAGAGGAATCGCCCTCACGCAGATTTCGCAGATTTCGGCGCAGCGGATAAAGTCCGTGGAGGTATGCAACCTTGGTAGCAGTGTAGTGGCCGGCCTGGTGCCGGCCACCAACCCTTGGTATGGCATTTTTCCCACACATCAGCGCGATTAGCGTAAGCGCAGTATGTTTCTCACGCTGATAACGCGGATTTCATTAATGGCATCCTATGCGCTGTCAGCGAGATCTGCGTGAGCTAAAAAAGGCGGATGCGCTTACGCTGATCTCGCAGATGGAGACAAGCCCGCAACACCGGCGGCTGGTGGCCGGCACCAGGCCGGCCACTACACTGTCACCGGTGGCGTACATCACCACGGACTTTATCGGCTGCGCCCAGATTTCGCAGATTTTTCGCAATCCCGAGGCAGGCTCACTGCCCAGGGTGGTGAGAAAAATCTGCGAGATCATGGGGGGCAGGAAATCTGCGGGATCAGCGCAATCTGCGTGAGAATAAAAAGACCGACGAAATCTGCGTGAGAATAACAAGACCGACGAAATCTGCGTGAGAATAAAAAGACCGGCGAAATCTGCGTGAGAATAACAAGACCGACGAAATCTATCAGCGTGAGGATTCGAGGATTGCCCTTTTGTCTAAAACAAGATAGCTATGGTATCGCGACATGGCTCATTGTAATGACTGGACTTCTGTCTTCCGTCTTCTGTCTTCCTGTCTTCTGTCTTCTGTCTTCTGTCTTCCTGACTTCCTGACTTCTAATACTTCATGAATTCTTCCCCCTTTCCAAATAATTTTATTACCTTTGTGCGCATGACGTACAACGAACTATGGCATCAGCTGGTGCCGCTGTATGAGCCCGAAGAGGCGAGGGCGGTGGTGCGCGAATTGCTGGATAAGCTTTTCGGTATGACCTTGACGGATATCGTCAGTGGCAAGGTCGATGAGTTAACGGCTGAAGACCAAGCACTTTTGGAGGGAAAGATGCAGCGCCTGCGACGGGGCGAACCCGTGCAGTATGTCACCGGCGTAGAATATTTCGCCGGAAGACCGTTCAGTGTCGGTCCGTCGGTGCTCATTCCCCGACCGGAAACCGAGCAGCTCTGCGAGCTCATCCGACAGGACTACGACCGCCCCTACTGCGCCTTGCAACCACCCGAGCCGATGCGGGTGCTTGATATCGGAACGGGCAGCGGCTGCATTGCCATCACGCTGGCGCTCGACCTGCCCAACACAGTGGTGACGGCTTGGGACATATCGCCTGACGCACTACTCACAGCCCGGGAGAACGCCCACCGGCTGGGCGCCGACATCAACTTCCAACTGCACGACATCCTCGACGGACAATCGCTCCCTGAGCCTGATCAGCAGGAAAAGTTTGAACTGATAGTCAGCAATCCGCCTTACATCTGCGACAGTGAGCGTAAAGCGATGGCCCACAACGTGTTGGATTATGAGCCGAGTATGGCGCTGTTCGTACCCGACGACGATCCGCTGCGCTTCTACCGCGCCATCGGTCACTATGCCCGCGTTGCACTGAAATCCGGCGGACGGCTCTACTTCGAGGTAAACGCGCGCTATGCCGACGACGTTGCCGCCCTGCTTCGCTCACTCTCGTTCAGCAAGACCGAGGTGAGGAAAGACTACTATGGTAAAAACCGGTTCGTGATAGCCGAGATTAATCGGATAAACGTAAACGTCGCTACATGATTAAATGATAACCGCTCTATTATGAATAAAACAATTCTATTACTGCTCTCCTTACTGCTATCTTTGCAAGTCTTCCCGCAAAGTGTTGTCCGTAAGCTGGATATCGCCGTTACGCTTAAGCAAAACGGCGACGCTCACATCCACGAAATCTGGGATATCGTTATGGGCGACGACGTCAAGACCGAGTGGTATGTAGCCCACTACAATATGGGTGACCGGGAGATATGCAACCTTCAGGTCACTGATAACGGCAAGAGGCTGACGACCTTGGAAGACGAATGGGATGTTGACGCCGAGAAGGAAGACAAGATGGGCAAATGCGGGCTGCGCGAAGAAGAAGGCGGCTATGAGATTTGCTGGGGAGTGCCGACGCTGGACCGCCACGTCTATTCGGTGGACTACGACATCAAGGGGTTGGTGCTCTCTTATTCTGACAAAGACGGATTCGGCTACTGGTTTGCCGACCTCAATGACAATGACCCCATCAAGGCTTTCCGCCTCAGTATCAAGGCCCCGACGCCGCTTTCGAAAGCCAACTGTCAGGTTATGGGGTTCGGATTCAATGCACCGGTCAAGGTGGCTAATGGCATTGCCTTCGCCAGTTCATCCAGTCAGATAGACAAGATAGGACTGCTGATGTCGTTCAACAAAGGCCTGTTCCACCCTACCCTCGAGGGCGACGGCTCCATCGCCAAATTGAAAAAGAAAGCGATGAAGGGCACCGACTTCGGTGGCGGCTCCGAGGGTGAGCCAACGCCGCTCTTCGTTTGGATTCTTCTTGGCGGCACCATTGTTGTCGTCATACCATTCATAATCATTGAGTTGGTGAAGTTGCACCGTAAAAGGAAGGAAGCAAGGCAACTGCCTTATTTCAAGGATGTTTCGCCGTCGTGGAGTCTGATGAAAGCCGTAAAGACATTGGATGAGTATAACTGGTTTGAGAGTGAGAACCTTATAGGCGCCATGATTTTCAGACTCATCAGTCAGAAGAAGCTGACCATCGTAGACCAAGATAAGCCCGGCAAGAAAGGGGAAAAGGAGCTGGCCTTGCAGATTGTGCCCGAAAGCGTGAATAAAGACGCCGGGGAGAAAGGTTCCGACGATTACCTCTGCACTTATCTGCTCTACCTCATGGAGTGCGCATCAGGGTTCAACAGGGTCTTAACACCAGATAAATTTGAGCGTTGGACCGAGGACCATGAAGAGGAAGTGAACGACTTCAAGAATGCGCTGGACCTCGATAACTACGAGGAGACCCTGAGTCAGGAGGACGAACGTCACCTGCTGGGGCTAAGAAATTATCTCATTGACCTATGCAAGATTGACGGCATGCCCTTCAACGACAATAATATGGGAGACGAAATGATGGTCTATGCCCAACTCTTCGGATTGACTGAGAAACTGAGCAAGATGATCAAAACCATCAGCCCGGAGCAACTGAAGACGTCTGTTTTTGCCCAAGATTTTGACAGATTATATAGAGTCAGCGACGATTTCATGTACTGTTTCGTCTCTGCCTTCAGCACGAACTCAGACTCGAGTTCAAGCGGCGGAGGCGGCGGTTTCAGCGGCGGCGGAGGCGGCGGTGGACGATAGCGCCTTCCAAGCTACTGCGGACCCCAGCGCCTTCCAAGTTACTCGTAATCAAAAGCAATAATGAACAAAGCAATCATCATGCTGGCCATGGTCATGAGCTTCAACCTTCATGCGTCGGCACAAGACAAAAAAGATACTACTATGACAGCAAAAGTCACCGGTATTGGCGGTATCTTCTTCAAGTGCAAAGACCCGAAGAAGACGGCTCAGTGGTATAAAGACAACCTGGGCATTAAGAGCGATGCCTACGGCCATACCTTCAGTGGTATGAGGATAAAACGGGCAAGCGCGTAGGGCGCACGGTGTGGAGTCCTTTCCCCGAGTCGACCGACCTGAGCGGTCAATATCGGCAAAAAGGTGCGACTGTCACGGCCATTCGCCAGCTCTCGGGGATAAACGGATGGAAACTTTTAGCTAAATATTTGTCAACCGAAATATTCTTTGTAACTTTGCACCAAAGATAAATCATTTTAAACAAACAGCGTTATGCTTACACTCAAAGTGCTCAGTGAGGATACTGAGCGTGTGATCAAAGGCCTGGAGAAAAAGCATTTTCCAAATGCACGCGAGGCCGTAGAGAAAGTTCTTGAATATGACCGTTTACGTCGGGAGGCTCAACAGAAGCTCGACAACAATAAGCAGCAGCAGAACCAACTGTCAAAGCAGATTGGCGGTCTGATGAAAGAAGGCAAGAAGGAGGAAGCAGAACAGGTGAAGTCGAAGGTGGCCGAACTGAAAGCCGACGACAAAGCCTTGCAGGAAGTTTATAACAAGGCTCAGGACGACATGGTCCACGAGCTGCTCGAAATCCCCAATATCCCCAACGACAAGGTGCCCGAGGGCAAGGATGCCTCCAGCAATGTCGTCATCAAGGAAGGCGGCGTCATGCCCAACCTTCCTGAGGACGCACTCTGCCACTGGGATCTGCTGAAGAAGTTCAACCTCGTCGACTTCGACCTCGGTGTGAAGATTACCGGTGCCGGCTTCCCCGTCTACATCGGTAAGATGGCCCGCTTCCAGCGTGCCCTTGAGGCCTTCTTCCTCGATGAGGCCCGCAAGGCCGGTTATGTTGAGATTCAGCCGCCTTATGTCGTCAATGCCGCCTCTGGCTACGGCACGGGTCAGCTGCCCGACAAGGAGGGCCAGATGTATCATGCCAACCTCGACGACCTCTACCTCATTCCGACGGCTGAGGTACCTGTGACCAACATCTTCCGCGACGAGATTCTCGACGAGAAGGACCTGCCTATCAAGCGTTGCGCCTACTCCGCCTGTTTCCGTCGTGAGGCCGGCAGCTACGGTAAGGACGTGCGCGGACTCAACCGCCTGCACCAGTTCGACAAGGTCGAGATTGTGCGCATCGATACGCCTGAGCATTCTTACGCTTCCTGGCATGAGATGCTCGACCATGTCGAGGGTCTGCTTAAGAAGCTGGAGCTCCCCTATCACCTCCTGCTGCTCTGCGGCGGCGACATGAGCTTCACTTCATCCATCTGCGTCGACTTCGAGACGTGGTCGGCCGCTCAGAAGCGCTGGCTCGAGGTGAGCTCCGTGTCCAACTTCGAGAGCTATCAGGCCAACCGTCTGCACTGCCGCTTCCGTCGCACCGACAACAAGAAGATTGAGCTCTGCCACACCCTCAACGGCTCGGCCCTCGCCCTGCCGCGCATCGTAGCCACCATCCTCGAGAACAACCAGACGCCTGAAGGCATCCGTGTACCGAAGGTGCTCGTGCCCTACTGCGGCTTCGAGATGCTTGACGACAAGATGGACTAAGGCTTAGCATCCATTAGCAAACTTTATCAGGTATATACCTATATCGCCAGAGGCTGAAATCCTTTAAGAAAGATTTCAGCCTCATTTCGTTGATAATCGGTAAATTTTAGTAACTTTGCATATCATAATTACTCGAGTATGAAAAAAGCAATCCTCTCTTTCCTCCTCACGTTTGCCGTCGTGGGTGCGTGGTCGGCTACGAAGCCCACCAAGGTGTATATGTATGGCTTTGCCGCTTCGTTCAACGACTCCACCGTATGTTTCACTGACATTCAGGAGGTGGACTCGGCTTATCTCGATACGAAGACGAAGTTCCTCTATAGCCGCGACAATTACTCGTACCAACTGAAAGAATACCTTCAGGGACAGGGATTTAAGACGCCGACATGCATCACCGTGTTTGCCACCGACCGCAAGAAGGTGGAAAAGCAACTCGCCAAGATGCGGAAGAAATACAGCAACGGTAAGTTCATTGTCAAGGACATCAAGGCCCCCGACTTCACCTACGAGGCCATCAAAAACGAGGAATAGCTCATGGACCGCACGTTTCGCATAGCCGATCACTACGTCACCGTATCTACGCCGGGCGCCGTCGACAGCCTCAGTCTGCTGCCGTCGTTCCGGCCGTTTGTGTGTGAGCCGACCGACGACGGCGAGCGCTTGTTCTCCATTACCCTCGACGACAGCCTCCAGCCAGTGCCCAAGAGCCAGCGCGAACATGTGCACGACTTCGATACGGGCAATGGCGTCATCAAGGTCGACGACTGCGCCGACGGTGGGAGTCAGTTCATCATCCGCGACATCAACGATGCGCCCTGCGCCCTGCTCATCGCCGAAGTTGGCTTCCGTCAATACCACTGCGCACTCAACGGCAGCTACAACATGCGCAGCTTCGGGCTCAACAGCGCCATGATGCTCGCTTTTGCCCAAGCCGGCGCCTTGGCCGGTACGCTGCTGCTGCATGCGTCGCTGGTGAGGCAAAACGGCTGGGGCTACGCCTTCACGGCAAAAAGCGGAACAGGAAAATCGACGCAGGTGGCCAACTGGCTGCGTTACCTGCCCGACTGCGACATGATGAACGACGACAACCCGGTGGTCAGAATGATAGACGGCAAGCCGGTCATCTATGGCAGTCCCTGGAGCGGCAAGACGCCCTGCTACCGCAATGTGCAGGCGCCTTTAGGTGCGTTGACGCTCATCGATCGTGCCAAAACCAACAGCGTAGAGAAGCTCGACCCGCTCACAGCCTTCACGGTGTTGCTGCCCGCCATTTCCTCCATGAAATGGAATAAGATGCTCTATCAGCACCAGTGCGATACTGTCATCCAAGTCATCGGCTCCACCGACTGCTACACCCTGCACTGTCTGCCCGACCGCGAGTCGGCTGTCATCTGCAATCAAACCATCAGAAAAGCGTGAAAGACGCTATCACCATAGCCAACGCAGTGCTCTTCCCCGAGATCATCAAGTTCCTCGACGAAGGGCGTACGATAACCCTTCCGCTGAAGGGTTTCTCCATGCGACCGTTTCTTGAAGACGGGCGCGATAAAGCGCTGTTGACCAAGGCGCACCAGCCTAAGGTTGGCGAGCCGGTATTGGCCGAGATCAGTCCGGGGCATTATGTGCTTCACCGGCTTGTCCGCATCGACGGCGACCGGGTGACGCTCCTCGGTGATGGCAACCTCGCGCCTGAACACTGCCGCCTCGCCGACATCAGGGCGTCAGTCGTCGGCTTCTACCGCAAAGGGCGCACAAAGCTCGACCCCATCGACGGTCGCAAATGGAAAACTTATTCGTGGTGGTGGATGCGGCTGCGGCCCGTCAGGCGCTGGCTGCTCGCATTCTACCGCCGCATTTGGATACCAATATTCGGAACGATTTAACAAACAACACATTATTAATATATGAAGAAGAAACCTGGATTCAGACTGAACAATGTTTGCGGCGTCAACGTGCTTATCGCCGAAGGCAAAGAGAACATCGACTTCAGCAACATCGTCTCTATGAACGATACCGCCAAATTCCTTTGGGAGAGCATTGGCGAGGAAGAGTTCACAGCGGAAGAATTGGCCAAACGGCTGGTCGACAACTATGAAATTGATGCCAATACGCCCCTGCCCTACAGTCAGGCTTTAGCCGATGTGGAGTCGACCGTAAAGGCCTGGAAGGAAGCAGGTATTATAGAAGACTAATTTGGCGAAATATTGACTAATAATTCATTTGCCTGTTAAGGTAAAAACATCTAACTTTGCAACCATAATCATAAGCGATAATAGAAACGAATATCATTGATGAATAAAAAGATAATTATCCCCCTTATCATCGTCATAGCCCTGCTGATTGCGGGCGTTGCCGTGCTTTATGTCAATCTGCACAAACAGCAGAAGGAAAATGCGGAAATGGAGCAACTGGCCGCGCTCGACAAGAAGGAGATGGAGAACGAATACCAGCAATTCGCCAATCAGTACAGCGAGATGAAGACGCAGATCAACAACGACTCCATCGTCGCCCAACTGACGGCCGAGCAGGAGAAGACCCAACGACTGCTGAACGAACTGCGTCAGACCAAGAGCTCCGACGCCCGCGAGATTGCCCGACTGAAGAAGGAACTGGCTACCGTCAGAGCGGTGCTGCGCAGCTATGTGCTCGAGATTGACTCGCTCAACCGCCTCAATCAGAACCTCACGGCAGAGAACACCCGCATCAAGGGGCAGTATGCCGAGGCCAACCGCCAGATTGAAGGTCTCAACACCGAGAAAGCCAGCCTCTCCGAGAAGGTCGCCATCGCCGCTCAGCTCGACGCTACGGGCATCAGCATGTCGCCGTTGGACAAGAAAGGTAAGACGACGAAGAAACTGAAGAAGGCCAAGTCGTTCCAGGTGAGCTTCACCATCGCCCGCAACGTAACGGCGCAGAGCGGCATGAAGACCGTCTATGTGCGCGTCACCACACCCACCGGCGCTCTGTTAGGCAACGCCGGCAGCTTCAGTTATGAAAACCGCTCGCTGCCCTGCTCAATGAAGAAAGCTGTGGAATACGCTGGTAAGGAGACCCCCGTCAGCCTGTACTGCAACATCGACCAGACGCTGCAGGGCGGCACGTTCAACGTCAGCATCTTCGTTGACGGGAACATGATAGGCAGCCGAAATTTCAGCTTTGAGTAAATCATAAAACTATGAAGAAAATCATGCTTTGCATCAGCCTGTTACTGACTTCCGCACTCACTGTGGGAGCCCAGCAGGTGCTGACGTTAGACAGTTGCAGGGCCCTGGCGTTGCGCAACAACAAACAAGTGAATGTGGCGCGACTGAGCAAGGACCTGGCTTACTATAACCGTAAATCGGCCAGAACGCAGTATCTGCCGAAGGTTGACGTGCTCGGCGGCTACCAATACACCAGCCGCGAGATTAATCTGCTCAGTAAAACGCAGAAAAACACGCTCAGCAACCTCGGCACCACCAGTACGTCGGCTATCGGTCAAAGCATGACTTCGGGTCTCACGGATATGATCACCGGCATGGTGCAGCAGGGGCAGCTCACCGCCGAACAGGCGCAGCAGATGAGCGGCCTGCTGCAGCAGTTCAGTAACGGTCCACTCTCACAGTCGTTCGCCACATTGGGCAACAACATCGGAAAGCAAGTCGTCGATGCGCTCCACACCGATACGCATAACCTCTTCGCCGGAACGGTGATGTTGCGGCAGCCCATCTATATGGGTGGCGCCATCGTGGCAGCCAACAAGATTGCGGACATCTCGGAGACGATGGCCGACAACAACCTCAACCTGAAGAACCAGGGAACGCTCTACAACATCGACCAAGCCTACTGGACGGTGGTGTCGCTTCGGCAGAAGCAGAAGCTGGCCTACAGCTACCGCGACCTCGTGAAGAAACTCGACGACGATGTGGCGAAGATGATCAAGCAGGGCGTGGCTACGCGCTCCGACGGCTTGAAGGTGGCCGTTCGTGTCAATGAGGCCGACATGCAGATTACGCAAGTCGACGACGGACTGGTGCTGTCGAAGATGCTGCTCTGTCAGCTCTGCGGTCTGCCGATGAGTTCCAACATCACGCTGGCCGACGAGAACAGCGATGAGCTCGATACATCGGCCTCCGCCAACGAAAACTTCCAGCCCAGCGAGGACCTGAGCTCGCGCCCCGAGGTGCGACTCTTGCAAAACGCTGTTGACATCAGCGAGCAGAACACCAAGCTCGTGCGTGCCGCTTACCTGCCGCATCTGGCCCTCACCGGCGGCTATGCCATCAGCAACCCCAACGTGTTCAACGGCTTCAAGAAGAAGTTCGGCGGCGTATGGAATGTCGGCGTGACCTTGCAGATGCCCGTGTGGACTTGGTTCGACAGTAAGTATAAGATCCGCGCCTCGAAGGCTGCTACGGGTATGGCCCGCATGGAGCTGGCCGACGCCCAGGAGAAGATCAACCTGCAGATTACGCAGAGCCGCTTTAAGCTCAATGAGGCACGCAAGCGCCTGGCTATGGCCGAGAAGAACATTGAGAGCGCCGACGAGAACCTGCGCTGCGCACAAGTGGGCTTCAAGGAGGGCGTCATGGAGACGACCGACGTGATGGAGGCGCAGACAGCCTGGCAGCAGGCGCAGAGCCAGAAGATTGACGCCCAGGTGGAGGTGAAGATGGCTCAGGTCAACCTGAAGAAGTCGTTGGGTATCCTCTATTGATGAAATCTTTAGGTATTCTCTATTAATGAATGACAAAACAGCTGGCGGCCTTTGGCTTACAGCAAAAACATACTGTAATGAGTAAGAAATCACAGCATCAGAACATCCTACTCGCCGTATTGGGTTTCTCCATTGCCGTGTTCATCGTGGCAATGATAGGCTTCTTCACGTTGGGAAAGACCGACGAGATTATCCAGGGCGAGGTTGAAGTGTCGGAATACCGCGTCAGTTGTAAGCTTCCCGCCCGCGTCGTTGAACTCAGGGCGAAGGAAGGCGACTACGTCCACGTGGGCGACACGCTGGCCATCTTGGAGATTCCCGAGATGAGCGCGCAGGAGCAGGTGGCCAAGGCCACGCAGAGCGCTACCCAGGCCATGAGCGACCTCACCGACGCCGGCACGCGCCAAGAAGCTATCCACAGTGCACAGCAACTCTACGAGCAGGCCAAAGCCGCATCGGATGTGGCTAAGAAAACCTACACGAGAATGCAGAACCTCTACGACGAGGGCGTCATCAGCGCACAGAAGCGCGATGAGGCTTCGGCTGCGTGGAAGGTGGCATTGGCACACGAAAACTCGATGAAGAGCCAGTATGAGATGGCGTTGAACGGCGCCCGTGAGCAGCAGAAAGTGGCTGCCCGTGAGAATGTGAAGGCCGCCAAGAGTGCCGTCGATGTGGTGAAATCGGTGCTGAAGGAGACCGTGCAGGTCTCTACCGTCGAAGGCGAAGTGAGCGATGTCTACCCCAAGGTGGGTGAGCTCGTGGGAATGGGCTCGCCGATTATGAGCATCAACATCATGAGCGATATGTGGGGCACCTTCAATGTGAGGGAGGACCAGCTCAATGGTCTAAAGATTGGAGATGAGTTCACCGCTTTCTCCCCGGCCTTCAACAAGACACTGAAGATGAAGGTTTACGAGATCAAGGACGAGGGCTCGTACGCCGTTTGGAAAGCCACGAAGAGCAACGGGCAGTATGATCTGAAGACCTTCGAAGTCAAGGCTCACCCCATCAATAAGTTTGACGGCCTGCGTCCGGGCATGTCGCTGATTGTCAAAAGGAAGCAGTTAAAAGACTAATTGCCTCGCATGGAGATTGGTTTGGCCATAAAGCGCGTCTATCACATCTTTGTACGCGAACTGTACATCATGTGGCGTAACCCGATATACGGGTTCTGCGCCTTCGTCTTCCCGTTGTTGGTGGCGGTGTTCTTCACCACGCTGATGAAGGAAGGCGAACCGACCGACATGCCCGTCGGTGTGGTCGATCAGGACAACACGCCCACCACACGGGCAATGATCAGGAAGCTCGACGCCTTCCAGACCAGTCATGTCGTGGCTCATTATGCCAACATGAACGATGCGCGCCAAGCCATCCAGCGCAACGAAATCTATGCATTCCTGTTGATTCCGAAGGGTACGACCGATGACCTGCTGTCGTCGCGTCAACCGAAGATATCATTCTATTATAGCAGCGTGACGATGGTGGCCGGATCATTGCTGTTTCGTGACCTGAAGACCATCGCCTCATTAGGTTCGGCCAACGTCGGCGCCACGAAGCTCGCCGCACTCGGAAAGACGTCGGATGAAATCAAGACCTTCCTCCAGCCCATTAATGTCGACCTTCACATGGTGGGCAATCCCTGGGCCAATTACAACATCTACCTCAGTACGGTCATGGCGCCGGGCGTGTTGATGGTGTTTATCTTCCTGCTCGTTCCCTACTCCATCGGCACAGAGCTGAAGTTTCACCGCTCGCGCCAGTGGATACGCTCGGCGGGCGACAATATCCATATCGCCATCATGGGCAAGGTTTTGCCGCAGACGCTCATCGCCTGCTGCGTACTGCTTTGCTACGAGTTCTACATCTTCTATGGCCTCGACTTCCCCCATCCGGGCGGCATTGTGCCCATTCTGGTGGCAGGCATCTTGTCGGTGTTGGCTTGCCAGTGTTTCGGCATCTTCATCTTCGGCTTGATGCCGTCGCTGCGTATGTCGATGTCAATCTGCTCGTTGTGGTCGGTCGTGAGTTTCTCCGTCTGCGGCGCCACCTTTCCGCTCAATGCCATGGATCCTATGATTCAATCGATGGGGCAACTCTTTCCGCTGCGCCATTTCTACATGATTTATCAGATGTGCATCTTCAACGGCTACCCGCTGAGCTACGCATGGTTCAACATCCTTGCGCTCACGGTCTTCCTGTTCCTGCCTGCGTTCACCATCCGCCACATCAAGACGGCCATGATCAAATACGAATATATCCCCTAAGCCATGAAGAAGGACAGTCTGTTCTATAGAATCAAGCAAGGCGTCTACGACATGTGTTACATCATGGTGGAGGAGACGCGCAATGAGTTTCGCGACGAGGGCGTGCTTATCTTCTGCATTCTCGTGCCGCTGTTCTACCCGTTGCTCTACTCGTGGATCTACAACAACGAGGTGGTGCGCAACGTGCCTGTGGCTATCGTCGATAAGTCCCACTCCCAGCTCTCGCGCCAGTTCATCCGCATGTTCGACGCCGGTCCGGGCACCAAGGCGGCCTACTACTGCAACTCTCTCGACGAGGCGAAGGAGTTGACGGGCAAGCAACAGGTGCACGGCACCCTCTATTTCCCCAGCGATTTCGAGAAGCGCGTTCATCGGGGTGAGCAGGCCACGGTGAGCGTCTACTGCGACATGAGTCTCATGCTCACGTATAAAGCCATCTACCAGACGGCGCAGGCTGTGGCGTCGAACATCAATTCAGAGATACAAATCAGCCAAAGCAACGACTTCACCAAGCGCGACGAGGAGATTACCACCAAGCCGCTCGACTTCGACGAAGTGCCCATCTTCAACACCACTGAGGGCTACGGCAATGCGCTGCTGCCCGGTGTGCTCATCCTCATCATCCAACAGACGCTGCTCCTTGGCATCGGACTCGCCGCAGGTACGGCGCGCGAGAAGAACCGTTTCCAGATGCTCGTGCCGGTGTCAAAGCACTACAACGGCATCTTCCGCATCGTCTTCGGTAAGACCGCAGCCTATTTCATTCTCTACAGCATCTTGGCGACTTACATCACGCTCGTGGTGCCACGACTGTTCCATTACACCACGCTGGCCACAGCCACCGCACTCATCGGCCTCATGGTACCGTTCCTGTTGTCGTGTATCTTCTTTGGTCTGACCATGTCGTGCCTCGTGCGCTACAGGGAGAATGTGATGCTGCTCGTCATCTTCACCTCAGTGCCTTTGCTCTTCATGTCGGGCATCAGTTGGCCGCAGTCCAACATGCCGTGGTTCTGGAACACCTTCTCATGGTTCTTCCCCTCCACCTTCGGCATCAGAGGATTCCTGCGCATCTCGTCGATGGGCGGTACGCTGCAAGATATTCAAGTTGAGTATCAGGCACTTTGGTTGCAGTCACTCATCTATTTCTTCACGGCTTGCATCGTCTATCGTTATCAGATTATGCTCTCCCACAAACGGGCTTTTGTGAGGATGAAGCAGAGAGAGGCCAACCGGCGATTAGCCCAAACCAACGAAACCAACCATGCTGCTTCCGAAAGCGTTTGAAGATTATACCCGCCAACTGATGGGCGACGCGCGCTATCAGCGTTACCTCGATGGATTGGCCCTGCCGCCATCCACGAGCATCCGCCTCAATCCTTTTAAAGTGAAGGATGCCATTGATGGCGCGGTCAATGAGGTCGTCCCCGACGGCAATACCACACCGGTGCCTTGGTGCCGGTTAGGGCATTACCTGCCCACAAGACCCACTTTTACGTCCGACCCCCTGCTGCATGCCGGTCTGTACTACGTGCAGGAGTCCTCGTCGATGTTTGTCTGCGAGGCGGTGCGCCAACTCATCGACGAGCCCGTACTGATGCTCGACCTCTGTGCGGCGCCTGGTGGCAAGTCGACTGCGCTCCGCTCGGTGTTGCCTGAAGGCTCACTGCTCGTCAGCAACGAGCCCGTCAAACTGCGCGCCAGCATTCTCTCGGAGAATGTGCAGAAGTTTGGTCACCCCGACATGGTGGTCACCAACAACTATCCGAAGGACTTTCAGAAGGCCGGCATGCAGTTTGATGCCATCCTCGCCGACGTGCCTTGCTCAGGCGAGGGCATGTTTCGCAAGGATGCCAACGCCATCAGTGAATGGAGTCCGGAGAATGTCGACCACTGCTGGCGGCTGCAGCGCTCCATCGTCGAAGACATCTGGCCCAGCCTCCGCCCCGGCGGATGGCTCATCTACTCCACCTGTACGCTCAACGCCCATGAGGATGAGGAGAATGTGGCATGGATTGCGGAAACGCTTGGCGCCGACGTCATTCCGCTCAAGACCGACGCCGAATGGCACATCACCGGCGCCCTCACCGGCCACCTTCCTGTCTACCGTTTCATTCCCGGAATCACGCCGGGGGAGGGGCTGTTCATGGCCGTCTTGCGCAAGCATGGCCACAGCGAGGCTGTCAACTGGCAGTCAGACAAGGGCAATGGCAACAGCAATGGCAAACAACGGAAGCGGAATAAGCCGCAAGCCCAGCCAGCCGCGAAAGGACCGTCATACGACGGATGGCTCGATGGCAACTTCGAGATAATAGCCAATAAGGACCGCTGCATCGCTGTCCCGAAGCGTTGGCAATCGCTCTACGACACCATGAAGGCGAAGTTGCACGTCATTCATGCGGGGGTGGAATTGGGTACCACGAAAGGCAAGGACCTCATTCCCAGTCCATCGCTGGCCTTGAGCATCCGACTGAAGGAGGGTGCCTTCCCCATGGCCGAATTACCGCAATCCGAGGCCATCAGCTATCTGAGGCGCGAGGCCATCCAGCTCGATGCCGGTCAGCCTAAGGGCTTTACCTTGGTGACCTATAAAGGTCATCCCCTTGGCTTTGTGAAGAATATCGGCAACCGCGCCAACAATCTCTATCCGCAGGAATGGAGAATAAAAAGCAGTTATGTATGAGTTCTTGATAAAAAACTCACAAACTCATCAACTCAAAGACTCAAGAACTCACAAACTATGTTATCCCTCATCGCCGCAGTAGCGCTCAACCGTGTCATTGGCTGTCAAGGCCGTCTGCCTTGGCAGTTGCCCGCCGACATGGCGCATTTCAAGTCGCTCACGATGGGCCATACCATCATCATGGGGCGCAAGACGTTTGAGTCGTTGCCCCACGGTGCGCTGCCCGGCCGTAGGAATATGGTGCTGAGTCATCAGGCATTGCGTCTGGAGGGGGCCGAGGTCTATCCGTCGTTGGATGCGGCGCTGGCTCATTGCCCAAAAGATGAGGAAGTCTTCGTCATCGGCGGTGAGACGGTCTACCGCACTGCCCTTCCCCTGGCCGACCGCCTTGTGCTGACGCTTGTGGAGCAGTCACCTGAGGGCGATGCCTTCTTCCCGCCGATTGACCGTCTTCAATGGCGGGAAACAAAAAAGGAGAAACACCATGGTTTCTCCTTCGTAGAATTGGTTCGCATTTGACCGCCCTTAAGCTTCTTCCGACGGTTCATCATTGTTTACATCGCTCGTCACCTCATCAATGGGCAACTGCCTGTCGATGACGGCATTGAAGCTGACAATCGTCTCACTGCGCGAAAGGCCCAGCGGCTGCAGCTTGTCGTGGATGATGTTGAGCAGGTGATGGTTGTTGCGTGCATAAATCTTGATGAACATGTCGTAACCGCCTGTCGTATAATGGCATTCGGTCACCTCGGGGATTTGACGGAGCTTCTCAACCACGTCGTCAAACTTCTCCGGATCCTTCAGGTAAAGGCCCACGTAGGCACAGGTCTCATAGCCAATCTTCTCGGGGTCGATGATAAACTCCGAACCCTTGAGGATGCCCATCTGCGTGAGCTTCTGAATACGCTGGTGGATGGCAGCGCCACTCACATTGCAGGCACGTGCCACTTCCAGGAAGGGAATACGTGCATCGTCTTGAATAAGCTTTAAGATCTTTCGGTCTAATGCATCAATAGTTTGTCTTGCCATAGTAAAGTTGAATTTTACTGCAAAGTTACAACTTTATCTTTTAAATTACAATCATTCGACCAACAAATATTCGGGATTATAACAATAATCTGTAATAGAAGATTCGGGATTTAGGCGCAGCAGATAAAGTCCGTGGAGGTATGCAACCTTGGTAGCAGTGTAGTGGCCGGCCTGGTGCCGGCCACCAACCCTTGGTATGGCATTTTTCCCACACGGACTTTATCGGCTGTGCCGGGATTTACCAATATAGAACAAGTAATATCGAAACTCCTTGCATCTTTATCTGACGAGATGCAAAAGTTCCTCACGTGGTTCGATAAGGAGGAACCTGTAAGCAGCGTCATCCGTTCTGCTATCGCGCATTTCTGGTTTGTTAGCATCCATCCCTTTGAGGATGGCAATGGCCGTTTGGCTCGCATCCTTTCCGATATGCTTTTGGCACGTGGCGAAAAGAGTGAGTTCCGCTTCTACAATGTCTCATCACAGATTAACAAAGATAAGAATCACTACTACGACATTCTGGAGCGGATGCAGCATGGCGATGGCGACATCACTGAGTGGTTGGCGTGGTATCTGCAGAAGCTAGTGAATGCACTTGACGAGGCAGACACCATCGTCACTACCATCTTGAACAAGAGTTTCTTCTGGCAGAAAGCTTCCGCTGTTCCAATCTGCTTAGTAAGTACTGCTCATTTTTTCGGGATATTGCCCCACCATCTTGGCGGGCTGCTATTTTCCCTTGTTGATGATATAGATGCCCGCCGTAGCCAATGCGCCGGCAAGGACATATTTCCAATAGAACACTTCGTGCAGGCAGAGACAGGAGCTGACAGCCCCGACGACGGGAATCAGTGAGTTGTAGATGGCCACCTTGCCAATCGGGTTGCAGGTGAGCAGTTTGTTATAGAGCGTGAAGCCCACCGTGCTGATGCAGATGAGCAGGAACAGCCACAACAGCCCTAAGGCCGTGACCTTCGGCAGCGCGCCCCCAAAGAGCAGGCCGCAGACGACAAGGATGATACCGCCGATGGCGAGGCTGTAGCCTGTGCCGACAAAGACATTCAGCCGCTTGCTGAGGCCGCGGGTCAGCAGCGACGCCGTGGCTCCACAGAGTGCGTTGAGGATGATCATGCCGTCGCCAAGCCAGGTGAAGCGACCACTGTCGGCACCGCCTAAGTTCAGTGACAGAATGCCGGTAAAGCCGATGACACAGCCCACCACCTTGCGCAGCGTCATGCGGTCGCTCTTGAAAAAGATGCACGCCAGGATGACCACCGAGAAGACGCTGAGCGAGTTGAGGATGGCTGCCCGCGAGCCTTCGCTATGGGACAGGCCTATATAGAAAAAGGTGTAATGGAGCGTGGTGTTGACAAGACAGAATAAGAGGATGAACCACCAGTCGGCGCGTTGTCTGATGTGGAAGTCCTTGTGGGTGGAGCGTGCCATGGCCAGCACCAGCAGTCCGGCAATGGTAAATCGGATGCCGGCAAAGAGCATCTTGCTGCCCGTCATCTCCGGCGTTATCTGAAACTCGGCATAGCCCAACTTGATGAGTGGGTAGGCAAAGCCCCACGCGATGGCTGCCGTAAGGGCAAACAGCGCCACGAACAGCGGACGCTGGAAAAGGGATATGTATTGCTTTGTCATCGTGTTTAACTATTCAAAGAATTCTGTGATTTTTCGTATCGGCATTTTTCGCAAAAATAATAATAATAAAGCATTCGCCCAAGATATTAGCATGGTTTTTCTCATCTGCATTTGACTTTCTTCCCCATTGTGCACCTCATCTAACCAATATGCTTTTGGGCTGTGCTGCCTGGGGCTTGGTATCATCTTAGACAGAACAGAAGAAGAAGGCCTTCCGTAATTTGGGTTGGCAACACCACAATATGGATAAGCCGCAAACGAGAAGAATGTTGTACCCTTGCACCTGGAAAATAAAACAAACTGTAGAAGTACATGTATATAGAAAACATCAACAGTCACAAGGACTTGAAATCACTGACCATAGAACAGCTCGGCGTGGTGGCTGAGGAAGTAAGACAAGGCGTGCTCAACCGTGTGAGCCATCACGGTGGTCACGTAGGACCTAACCTCGGGTTCACCGAGGCTACATGTGGGCAGTCTCGTGGAAGCTTTCCGCAAGGTCAAAGACATCGATCATCCCGTGGTGGTACACATCCACACCGAGAAAGGCCATGGCTACGCGCCTGCCGTGGCTGACAAAGAGCGCTGGCACTGGAGCATGCCCTTCCATCTTGAGGATGGCAGTCCCCTCAACCCGTCGCATGGTGGCAAGTCAATGGATATGTTGCTCGGCGACTGGCTCTTCGAAGAGATGCAACGCGACAAGAAGCTCGTGGCCATCACCGCCGTGGGCGACTTCTTCCAAAAGGGTGAGGCTGTAAGGCAGCTGCTCGCCGAAAAGGGCATCGACGCCACGCTCATCAATCCGCGTTATCTCTCCGGCCTCGACGAGCAGCTCTTGGATGAGCTGAAGGCCGACCACACTGTCGTCGCCACCATCGAGGACGGCAGCATCGACGGTGGCTACGGGGAGACGGTGGCCCGCTTCTATGGCTCGTCGGCCATGCGCGTGCTCAACTTCGGTGTGCGCAAGATGCTCTACGACCGCTATGACGTAGACCAGCTGCTCACCGACAACCATCTGCAAGACCAGCAGATTGCCGACGACATCATGCAGGTCGTCAACAGCATCAAATAGCAGAGTTTCTGGCCAAGCAGGGCCACACAGTGTATGGCGCAGCCCGCCGCGTAGAAAAGATGTAGCCGCTCAAGGCCTTAGGCGTGAAGCCCATCCGCCTCGACGTGACCAGCCAGGAGAGTGTCGACGAGGCTGTGGAGGCCATCATCAAGGCCGAGGGCCGCATCGCATCACCGGTCAATGTCGTAGCCATAGAGTGCGAAGTCGCCTCGAGCGGGATCGCCGGGAAAGGCCTCGCCCAGCTGTCGCGTGAGGTCAACGACGGCTTTCCATCCCGCTGACTTCACACGGGCAATCTCCAGTTGGTTAGCGGTCTGGAGCACATGGGTGTCAAGCGGAACGTATAGGTTGGCTTTGTCGATGAAACCGCTCCACAACCCCAAATCCACGGGCGAGCCGTCGCGCACCATCCACCGCAGGAACATACAAGGACGCTTGCAAGCAGAGGTGTAAGAAGAAGGCACCAGACCCTTAATGCCATGTCTGCGAAAGAAAGTGGCCAGCGCGACCAGCACGGACTCCACATCGGAGACACCGGACATATCCTGCCGTACTGCCTCACTTGCAAACGCGCCCAGACTGCCATACTCGCAGAAGAGATCGTGCAAGGCCGTGAGCAACCGGTGGATGTCGGCATAGGTGTAGAGCCGGTAGTAGCACTGGTCTGAAGAAACGATACCGTCAGCATATCCGCCACCGGCAATCCACCTGTATGGACGTCCTCCGGCCAGGCGCATCAGCTGATCGATCTTCGGCATAAACTGCTTGCGCGAACCATAACTGAGACACATGGCCAGGAAGGCCATCGTTTCCTGGTCAAGAGGGTCGGCGACCTGATGCATGAACCACGAGGGATCGTCCTGGATGAACCCAATGGTCTCGTAGCGGTTGGCGAGACCGACAAGTAGATGACGTAAAGCAGCTTTCATCGTTTCTCTTTGTTTATTCCCTCATTGCAGGACTCACAGGCCGGGCAATGGAGGATCAATCGTGTATTTTCCTTGCAAATATCGCAATAATTATTGAAAAGTACAAGGAAAAAGGAATTATTGGTGTACGCTAAATAGATATAACGACTTATGGAATCCCTTTGGTTTAAAGGAATCCCGCTCTAAGCATTATGCGACAAGCCCCTCCTTCAATTTTGTTCACTTTCAGGAGGGGCTTCCAAAGCCTTCTCCAATGCTTCCTCCCAATCCTTTTCCGGGTGTTCCAATAAAGGCTGGAGTATATCTTGCCGAACACCTTCTCCGGCAGCCTGGCAGTTACTTGGTTTTTTGCAAATACAAAAGTAACACAAAAAGGCTGGATATCAAGCGAGGAATTCAGCCTTAATTTGGGTCACACTGTTCAGGTTTTAGCGGACACCAATTAAAAAATATCATTCTGTCAAGAAAACAGAATTCCATGCGGAAACGGCCAAACTGTCGGGTTCAAGTCGGCCCTTTGCTGCCTCCATCCTTGCCGTTTCTCACCATCAAATGGGTTCAACGAAGCGGTCGACATAGTTCAACGAAGCGGTCGCCACAGTTCGTCGTTACGGCCATATCGTCTTGTCATTTCGCCCAGTCCGGCTCCACAATCGGCCTGTCTCCTGGTGTCTTTCACTTTATTTAGAAGTTTAAAACCGCCATTTTCGTTTATATTAATTACCTTTGCAATCAAACAAAAGTATTACCGATGAAGAAAGTCATTCTCATTGCACTCACCCTGGTCCTTTCTCTTTCCGCCATGGCTGACGACTACAGCAAGCTTTGGAAAAAGGTGGAGGACGCGAAAAATAAAGATTTACCACGTACACAAGTCAACCTACTCGACCAAATCGCCAACCAAGCCACACGCGACAAGGCTTACGGTCATCTGCTGAAGGCCGAGTTGATGCGCGGTCAGTGTATGGCCGCTATCTCACCCGACTCCCTGGCGCCGGCGCTGTCACGTCTCGAACAGCGGCAGAAGACCGCCGATCCGGTGCTGCAAGCCGTCTACGCCTCTGTCCTTGGAGCCCTCTATAGCACCAATCCTCTATACGGTAACGAAGTGAAGGTCGATGCAGAGAGCAAGGCATGGTACCGTCGTTCGCTGGCCAACCCCGACTTGCTGGCCAGCCACAAGTGCGCTGAGTATGAACCGGCAGTGGTCAAGGGTGACTACAGCAAGGCGTTCAATGGCGACTTGCTCCATGTCATCGGCATGCAGGCGTCGGCCTTCAAACTGTTGGCCGACTATTATGAGGCTCACGGCAACCGCGCGGCGGCGTGCCTCTGCGCCCTGTTGGACGTGAGGCAAACGAAGCAGCAGTTCAGCAGCAGGCGCCTGCGTCCATTGTACATCCGCCGGCTCGACTCGCTCATCACGCGCTATGGTGACCTGCCTGAGGGCGGCGAGGTGGCGATAGAGCGTTACGACGCGATGTCGGCCAATGCCTATGCCAGCGAGCAGGAACGCTATCAATACACCGTCGACGCCACCAGGCGCTGGAGCTCCTGGTCGCGCATCAATGAGCTGAAAAATGCGCAAATGAGACTGCTGGCACCTATGATGACTTATACCTCGGAAGATAATCTCGTATTGCCCAATACGCCTGTTAAGTTGAATTTCACCTCACTGCGCAATGTCAGCAACCTGTGCGTCAGCATTTTTAAGGTGAATGTGGACGGCAACAGGGAAATCGGCGACGTTGACTACCAAAAGACCTTCGCCGCGTTGAAGCCCTATGTTGATGGAAATGCGCTTCAGACGGTTGTGCGCAGCTATGACAATCCGGCCTGGCAGACTCACAAGGACTCCATCCTACTCAACGGTCTGCCCGTCGGCGTGTATCTCATCGAGGCAAGAACCAGCGGATCTATGAATGCGGTAAGACGTAATATGCTGTATGTCAGCAATCTTTATACGATGTGGGTTTCCGAGCCCGGAGCGCGCTGGCGCTTTGCCGTAGTCAATGCCACGACCGGCACGCCGGTAGCCGGTGCCAGACTGTCACTGACGAAAAAAAAGAACGGCAAGACAGGCCTGACGACACTCACCACCGACAACAACGGTGAGGCACAGTTCGCTTACGACCGCCTCGCCAACTACACCTTATGGACGTACACCTCCGGCGACCGGGCTTCAACCCGGCAGCAGCTGACATTCTATTATGACTGGAGCGGCAATGAGGAACCCAATTACCGTGCCAACATTTATACCGACCGCGGCATCTATCGCCCGGGGCAGACCGTGCACGCGTCGGTCATCGCCTGGAAGGCAGACAAGAAAACGCTGAAATCGGCTCCTGCGACCAGTCTGCCGATGAAGTTCCGTCTGACGGATGCCAATGGCAAGGTGGTGGGCGAGCAGACGGTCTCCACCGACACCTATGGTTCGGCCGCAACCGATTTCGCCCTCCCGGCAACGGGTTTGACGGGCAACTACTATCTCACGGTCACCGGTGAAAAGTATTACGCCCGGTGTGGCATGCGTGTGGAGCAGTACAAGCGCCCCACCTTCGAGGTGACCTTCGACGAATACAAGGAGGCCTACAAGGCCGGCGACACCATCAGCGTGCGCGGCGTGGCCAAGACCTATAGCGGCATGCCCGTGCAGCACGCGAAGGTGTCCTACACCATCAGCCGCAATCAGGGCCCCTGGTGGTGGAGGCGCTACGCCAGTGAGCAGCTCGACCAGGACACGCTGACCACCGACGACCAGGGCGCGTTCATCGTGAGACTGCCCTTGAACTATCCCGAAAACCTGGATGCCGGCAGCCATCCGTTCTTCCATTTCGATGTTAAGGCAACGGTGACCGACGTGGCCGGTGAGAGCCATGAGGCCAGCGCCTCCATCCCGTTGAGCGACCGCACGACATTGCTTGAGGTCAACCTGCCCGACAGGGTCCTGCGCGACAGCCTGCAAACGATTACGTTCAGCTATCGCAATCTGCAGGGTGAGCCAATAGCTGCCACAGTGAGCTATCGGTTTGATGACGGCCGCTGGCAGCAGGCCAAGGCCGGTGAGGCTGTGCGGATTACCGGGAAGCTGGCATCAGGCCTGCACCGCTTGGAGGCGGTCTGCCAGACCGACACAATCCGCCGTGATGTTGTGGTCTTTACCCTCAACGACAAGCAGCCCGCCACCCGTACGCACGACTGGGCCTACTGTTCTGCAACGCAGTTCCCCACCGACGGCCGCCCGGTCTATGTGCAGCTCGGCGCATCCGACGATGCCACCTGTATCTACTACGACATCATCGCCAACAAGAAGATCATCGAGCAGGGCCGCAAGATGGTCAGCAACGCTGTTTTCACCCGCAGCTTCAAATACGACAGCAGCTATGGTGACGGGCTGACCGTCAACGCCGCATGGGTGGTCGGCGGCAAGCTCTACGCCCACCATTATTTCATCTCCCGTCCCGTACCCGACAACCGGTTGCGTCTGACGTGGAAGACGTTCCGCGACAAGCTCACGCCCGGGCAGGGCGAGCAGTGGACGCTTCATGTGGCCTCGCCCAACGGCAAGCCCGCCAAGGCTACCCTGCTCAGTACCATGTATGACAAGAGCCTTTACGCCATTCAGCCGTTCAACTGGTCGTTTGAAAATACATTCGACTTCTATGGCTCCTACTCTACATGGACGGGACGGTATGACAGCCGTCTCAGCAACTCCCGCTACAGCGCTGTCAACGAGGTTGACGTGCCGTCGCTGACGTTCTCTCATCTTGATGACCGGCTGCTTTCGGGCTTCAGCAACAGGGAGTGGCCGGAGGTCCTGCCTGTCGTTATGGCCTACGGGATGAATGTCAGGGGCGGCAAGATGATGATGGCCAAGATGTCGCGTGCTAACGACGAGATGGCAGTCGTAAGAGCTGAAGCCCCCATCGGACAGCCGGCTGCATCTCCTTCGCCTTCATCGTCGTCTTCCGCTATATCACCAAGTGAGCCTCAGCAGTCTTCGCTGCGCGAGAACCTGCAGGAGACAGCCTTCTTCTACCCTGCCCTCTCCACCGACAACAACGGTGATGTCAACATCCGCTTCACCTTGCCCGAGAGTGTGACCACCTGGCGCTTCATGGGCCTGGCTCACGACAGTCTGATGAACTACGGGCTCATCAACGCCGAGGCTGTGGCCTCGAAGCAGGTGATGGTGCAGCCCAACCTGCCGCGCTTCCTGCGTGAGGGCGACCACGGCACCTTGTCGACGCGCATCTTCAACACCACCGACAAGGCACTTAGCGGTAACGCACACCTTATTATATTAAACCCCGAAACTGAACAGACGCTGCTCACGGCCACCACGCCGTTCACCACCGAAGCCAAGGGCACGACCACAGCCAACTTCGACATCGACACGAAGGCATTGGCCGAGAAAGCCAAAGTGCAGCGCATTCTCGTCTGCCGCATCACCGCTGACGGCGATGGCTTCAGCGATGGCGAGCAGCACTATCTGCCGTTGCTGCCCAACCGCGAGCAGGTCATCAACACCATCCCGTTCTATCAGCATTCGGCCAGCAAGGCCAACATCGACCTCAGCCACCTCTTCCCCGCTGACGCCAGCCACCGCCGCCTCACCGTGGAGTACACCAACAATCCCGCATGGCTCGTCGTTCAGTCGCTGCCCACACTGGCCAACCCTTGGCAGAAAGACGCCATGTCGCTGGCTTCGGCCATCTATGCCAACGTCATCGGCAAGATGATTCTTTCCGCATCGCCGAAGATTGCGCAGACCATCCGTCTGTGGCAACAGGAGACCGGCAAGGAGACCTCGCTCACGAGCAACCTCGACAAGGATGAGGACCTGAAAACGATGGTGCTCGACGAGACGCCGTGGGTGGCTGAGGCCAACCGCGAGAGCGATCAGAAGCGGCAGTTAGCCGGCTTCCTCGACCAGTCGACCATCGACTACCGCGTCAACCATTTCACCACCGAACTGTGTAAGCTGCAAAACAGCGACGGTTCCTTCTCATGGTGGCCGGGCATGGACGGCAGCGTCTACATGACGATGATGGTGGCCGAGACATTGAGCCGCCTCAAGGTGCTCGGCGCTACCGCCACACTCACCGAGAAGTCGGAGCTCGACAACAGCCTCACCTCGAGCTTCACCTATCTCGACCGGAAAATGGCCGAGGAGGTGAAGCAACTGAAGGAGTTGGCGAAGAAAGGCAATAAGTACCTTGCTCCCAGCGAGATTGCCGTCCATTGGCTCTACGCCAGCGCCCTCAACCAGCGCGCCAAGACGGCCGACATTCTCTATATGGTCCATCTGCTCGACAAGCAACCTACCCGACTGACCATCTACGGCAAGGCCGTGAGCGCCGTTATTCTGGCCCAGTACGGCAAGACGCAGCACGCCAGCGATTACCTGCAGAGCCTGCGCGAATACACCGTCTATACCGATGAGGCCGGCCGCTATTTCGATACGCCGAAAGCCTACTATTCGTGGTACGACTACCGCATTCCGACGCAGACCGCAGCCATAGAGGCGCTCAAACTGTTAGCGCCCAACGACACCACCATCGCCCAACTGCAGCAATGGCTGCTCCACGAGAAGCGCACGACGGCTTGGAGCACCAACATCAACAGCGTCAATGCCGTGTATGCCTTCCTTTATGGCGCTGACGGCAAGGCCGAACTGAACAAGTTGGCTACCGGTGAACCGACCGCCCTTTACCTTGACGGCAAGGCCATCGAACTGCCGAAGGCCACCGCGGGCATCGGCTTTGTGAAGGTCGCCGAACCGCTCACCACGACAGCCGCCGCACCCCGCCAGCTGACAGCCGACAAGACCACCGATGGCACCTCATGGGGCGCCGTATATGGGCAGTTCCAGCAGCCGGCAACGTCGGTAACCAATGCCGCCGCAGGCCTGAAGGTCAGCCGCGAAATCTATCTGGCTGACGACAAGTCGGCCACCGACCGCAGCACGTTCAAGGTGGGTCAGAAGGTCGTGGTGCGCATCACCATTGAGGCTGACCGCGACTACGACTTCGTGACCGTGCAAGACAAGCGGGCCGCCTGCATGGAGCCCGTCAGTCAGTTGAGCGGCTACCATTGGGGCTACTACCTCGCACCGCAGGACAATGCCACCAACTATTATTTCGACCAACTGTCAAAGGGCCGCCACGTGGTGGAGACCACCTATTTCATCGACCGCGCCGGCTCCTACTCCACCGGCATCTGCACCGCGCAGTGCACCTATGCACCGGAGTATACGGCACGCGAGGCCGCCAAGGTCATCACGGTAGAATAATCATCGACAATGAACAAGACAACCATAACGCTTGCCCTCCTCGGGCTTTGGGCTTCGGCCACATCCACCTTTGCCCAGAATATCAGCACGGCCAATCCGACAATCAACTGCGGTCAGATTGCGTTCCAGCAACCGCTGAAGGCCGAGTTCATGCTGAAGAACAGCGGCGACCAGCCACTCATCATCAACACCGTACGCTCATCCTGCGGCTGCACCACGGCCGACTACCCTAAGGAGGCCGTTGCCCCGGGGCAGTCGTTCAAGGTCAGCGCCACCTACGACGCCAAGCAGATGGGCCATTTCCAAAAGCAGTTGGCCGTATACAGCAACGCCGGCGAACAGCCCTTCGTGCTCACGCTCAAAGGCGTCGTCGTGGAGCGGGTGAAGAACTTCAAGGGCCTGTACCCCTACACCATCGGCGCACTCCGCACCGACACCAATGAGGTGGAGTTCAACGACGTGAACCGCGGCGACATGCCAATCGTGAAGATTCATCTGTTCAACGACTCCGACCAGATGGTGGAGCCGCAGCTCATGCACCTGCCCGCCTATCTGCGCGGCGAGGTGAAGCCGACGCGCATTGCACCGGGCCATACCGGCGTCGCCACATTGCAGCTCGACTCGCGCCACCTGCGTGAGCTGGGTCTGACGCAGACGTCGATTTATCTCGGTTCCTTCCCCGGCGAGAAGGTGGCACCCGACAAGGAGATACCCGTCAACATCATCCTGTTGCCCGACCTCGACAATCTCACGGCGGCTGAGAAAGCCAACGCGCCAAAGCTGAGTCTGTCGAAGGGCCGCATCGACCTGGGTGAGTTCGGCAACAAGTCGCGCAAGCGCGATGAGATCACCATCACCAATCAGGGCAAGTCGACGCTTACCATCCGACAGCTGCAGATGCTCACCGGCGGCCTTGAGGTGTCGCTCAACAAGCAGAACATCGAGCCGGGCGCAACGGCCAAACTGAAGGTGACGGCCAACGCCAACGACCTGCGGAAGGTGCGCTCGCGGGCCCGCATCCTGATGATTACCAACGATCCCGACCAGGCTAAGGTCATCATCCCCATCATTTATAAATTCTGATTGCAATCCAATGAACGTAGAAATTGAGATAGACAACGGCAGCGGCTTCTGCTTCGGCGTCACCACTGCCATCAAGAAAGCTGAGGAAGAACTGGCCCATGCCGGCAAGCTCTATTGCCTCGGCGACATCGTCCACAACGGTATGGAGATGGAGCGGCTCCATCAGCAGGGCCTCATCACCATCAACCACGAACAGTTTGCCCAACTCCACAACGCCCGCGTGTTGCTGCGGGCCCACGGCGAACCGCCAGAGACCTACGAGACGGCGCGGCGCAACAACATCGAGATTGTCGATGCCACATGCCCCGTGGTGCTGGCCCTGCAGCGCCGCATCAAACGGCAGTATGTGGACAGCCCCGACGGCCAAATCGTCATCTTTGGCAAGAACGGACACGCTGAGGTGCTGGGGCTGGTCGGTCAGACGCATGGGCAGGCCATCGTCGTGGAGAGCCTCGACGACGTAAAGGCAAAGGTCGACTTCACCCGCGACATCACGCTCTTCTCGCAGACGACGAAGAACCTCGACGAATACCGCACTATCATCGGCTACATCAAGGAGCATATCGCGCCTACGGCTACGTTTAAGAACTACGACACCATCTGCCGCCAGGTAGCCAACCGCATGCCCCATATCTCGGAGTTTGCCGCTCACCACGACGTCATCATCTTCGTCAGTGGCCGCAAGAGCAGCAATGGTCACGCCCTTTTCAGCCGTTGCCTCTCTATCAATCCCAACAGCCATCATATTGAGAGCCAGGACGAGATTGACTATCACTGGTTTGACGGCGCCAAGACTGTGGGCATCTGTGGGGCCACGAGCACGCCGAAATGGCTGATGGAGGAATGCCGCGACGCCATCCTCAACCACTGAGCTCCCGCCCTAAGCGCAATAGCATTAAACGCTCACGCAGATTTCGCAGATTTTTCCTATTACCCTTGGGCATTGGGAGCGCATCGGTATTGAGAAAAATCTGCGGAATCTGCGTGAAAATATCGTCGCCGGTGCCCATATCTGAGAGATCTGCGGTATCTGCGTGAGACCAACTATCCGATAATCCAAGCAATAGCGCTTAAATGTTAAAAAGCAGGAAATAAGCGGACAAAATCGTGTTCGGATTATCTCGCATTCCAGCGCTGAAAAAAACGAGCGAAAAGGGATGATGGGGCGAAAATATTGCCCCAAAACCGCCGTTTCAGCCTTTCCACACCGCGATAAGTGCCTTATCGCAGCGCGATAGCTATGGTTTCGTGATGCGATAGCTATGGTTTCGCAGTGCGATAACTATGGTATCCCGATGCGATAGCTATGGTATCGCAGCGCGATAGATGCCTTATCGCGCCACCATAACGACGTTGCGGCATCACCAGTCGGCCGTTTTCCTATATAAGCCGTTGGCTATCAAAGTATTGCGCAAATTCGCACGTAGCGACCGTATACGGAGCCGAGGACGACCTTGCGCGCAAATACGCACGTCTCCATGTTAAAAAAACACCAAAAATGTTGACACTACCGACCCACCCAACAAGCTTATGAAAATGACATTGACATAGAGAAATTAGAAGATGTCACATGGTGATTATACCCGGGGTTGATGTTTTTATGGTGCTCAACTGATTTAAGTCAACTGCATTGACGTCGGTCAAACCGCTTGACAGGCATCAAAAATGAAAGCAAATCAGGCGTTTTTAGTATCAATTTGTTTGCGTGTACCCAATTTCGGTTTAACTTTGCAACTATGAAAAGGATAAAGCCCTGAAGGTTTAAGTAAGGGCGGCAGGCGGGAGCGCCTGTCTGGAGTTTAATTCGACCGCCCTACGCGGCGGCAAAGTTTAACTTAAAAAGAAAGGATAACGACATGAAAAAGATTGTATTAACCCTCGTCGCAATGCTGAGTTTGACTTCGATGTTCGCAGAGGATACCAAGTCGGTTAACGTGAACACTCCCGTTGAAGCAAAGTACGTGTTAAATATCAACACCCGTGCACTGAGCAGAACACTGGAATTGGATCAGGAAACGGCAACCAGCGTTGACGCCATCAGCAAGGACTTCAGCAACGACATGCTGAAGGTGGGCGCCCTGAAGGGTGAGGAACGTGCAAAGGCTTTCAAGAAGGCCATCAACAAGAACCTTGGCTACATGCACGCTGTCTTAAGCTACGACCAATACCGCAAATATGTTGAGCTGCTCAACGTCACGGTAGCCAACCGCGGTCTGGGCGCAGACGACAAATAAATATTCAGCAAATAGCATTTAGTGTGGTGGCCGGCCTTCAAGCCGGCCACCTGACGTTTTGGAAGGCTTCTGCGACGCGCTTTCGATATTGAACGGCGGTCCTTTAAGAAGGCAACATACAATCATCGCGATATTATTTTTCACAAACTTGAGATTTTTCAGTGAATGAGAAGAGGGAGAATTATTCCTGCCAGATTACAGACGGTATGAGCGATGAAGCAATATCTCACATCATGGTATCTGATAAACAGATAGCATAAAGGTATTGCAAAGACAAGCGTGTCAACTCTTAAGAAAGAGTCGCCAAGATGGGCGCAGAAAAACAAGACCGAGCTGCACACAATGATGACAATGGTGTTAAAGCCGCCTCTCTCCATCATGCTGACGAGCCACTTTCGGAACAGCATTTCCTCAGCGAACGGACCTAACAGGCCTGTCGAAACAATAGAAATGAGCAGTGGGGATAGTTCCGTAACAGGATGTGGGTAGGCCGTATTGCTCAACTGACAAATGAGATATATGGCAAGTTGCCAGAGCAGGCCTAAGAGAATGGAAATAAAGACTACATTCATGCGAAGCCCCGACCGTCCAAGCGTCCATAAGTCAAGTTTCTCTATTTTATTCTCTACGGCTAACGCGAGTAACAGGAAAGTAGAGCAGGCCATCGCCATGAGGTCTGGCATCAATTGGGGAACAGTTGCATTGCCGTCATCATTTAATAAAAGACCCATAAATGGAGCTGCCACCAAGATGGCTCCCACCAAACATATCACCAAAAAGACAGTAATTCTACCAGCGCATTTTGCCTTGCTATAAGTCATATTGTTCATTTCGTCTCTAATTCTTTCTTGCAGCATAGATATCTGCAATTATCTCATCCGCCGTTCGGCTGTCTTCCCATTTGCCACAGACACTATCCAAAAAAGCTTTTGTCCTTTCAGATTCATTAGCTTGCTTAGCTGAGGTCATATGAACTGTTAAGCTCTTCATGTAGTCAAGAGCTTTCTTCATCAAATCCGTATTGCCGGAGAGCAGCTTTATTTGATTGGCTAACTCGGCATTCAATTGCATCGTAGTCATCATATATTTTTTTGCAAATATAGAAATAGTTTCTGATTTGTGCAAGTTATTAGCCGTTTTTCTACTAAAATGCAGATATAGCACGACAAATAGCATTAAATTCATACTGCTATTTGTCATGCTTGCGTAATAAGCGAATCAAAGTTTCAGCTCCGGCAGGATATGTCCGGGGCACTGTTTTGTTAATAGTAAGCGTCTCCGCAATTGCGTATTGTAGCTAAAAATATAAGTGCGTATCTTTGCATCGGAACTAAAAAGATGAAAGATATGTATGATACAGCAAATGAACGTTATCAGAAAACACTGACGGTCTT